>FWWM01001542.1_pt1 | contig 68918 bp, 71 predicted proteins | sample 2228351 | NCBI WGS metagenome assembly FWWM01 (sample SAMEA103939774, study PRJEB20133) | metagenome
GCGCACACGGGGGTGCGCCCCTACCAAATCGCCTTGCCTGTAGGGGCAGACCCCCGTGTCTGCCCTGCCCAACAGAAGCCGACCTCAGGCACAAGTACGAAAAACTGTCGTGCAGTAAGCTCTCTCACAAGGAGAGGGAGGGAGCCGACGCCCCTCTCCCTGTGGGAGAGGGGCTGGGGGTGAGGGCTGAAACTGCTGGGAAACTCTGGCATTTCCCTACTCCCCATTCCCCTATAATGAGACCTCTCGCTCTCGGCTTGGGGCGACGGCAGGTGGCACGGGCGAGACGCCCGTGCGACGATTGCCCACTGCCCTAACCCCGCCCACACTGCCCCAAAAATCCCACTTCCCACTCCCCATTCCCCACTGCCCACTCCCCATTCCCCCCAAATTTGCCCCCAATTTTGCCCGAATTTGTCCCAAATTCCCCTTTCCCCCCTTGACAAACGGGCAAAGAGTGTGCTATAATAGAGTCGGTTGCGGAGAGTGCGACTCCCCCGCACCCAAATCAGAAGCAATAAAAATTTGAAGTAAGCTTTTGCAGTGTGGTCACTGCAGAGGGTGTTCTGGCTTCGGTTCGCCCCGAAACCAAAACACACCCAAAACCTCAGAAAGGAGGATGTGTGATGCGACTGAACAAGACTTTGGCTGTTTTAGCCGCAACAACCGTAATTGCCAGTGGTGCGCTGGCTCAGTTTGGAATCTACGGCGACGGTAATGTGTTGAACGCAGGATTTACTACCACGCCGAACAGCTTGGGTGACCAGACTGTTCCTTTTCACATCAGGATGGATGTACCTGATACTATCCCGTTTGCCCCTGAGAATGGTGGAGGAAACTTCTCTATCATTATCGATATCCGCTATGTGGATATCCTGTTCAATCGCACTTCAGGTGCAGGTACACAGAGCTCCTTGAGTGAACAGATGGCTGCTTCCAACAATACCTCGACCATCGTTAATATGGGCGCGTTTATCTTTCCAGGAGTTTCGGAAGAGCAGAACCTCGTTGGTGCAGCGGCAATAGGTGGGCGCTGGGTTGTTGTTGGTCGAACTGTAGAGTTCAAAATTGCCTTCCTGTCCACAAACCCTGGTGTTACCAATCCAGGACCTGCCGACCCCTACGCCCGCACTGGTACAGCTGCTCAAGGGCGTCCACTGCCTCGCCTATTAATTAAGTGGCAGAATATCTACGACGACTTTGGTCTGAACAATCCCTACAGTTTCCAGAATCGGGGTTCGTTCATATTCGCTTTCAACGAAAACGGCGACAACTTCCGAACCTACCCGACCGAGGTGAATGGCGGAACCTTCACCGTCGTTCCTGAGCCTGCGAGCATGATTGCTCTGGGTACGGGTCTGGCGGGTCTGTTGGCTCTGCGCCGACGCCGAAAGTAAGCTATTCCTGATGCGTCCCTGATTCTTCAGGGGAGACCGCAACCACGAAAGCACAGCTACGCCCCGGTTCTCCGGGGCGTTTGCTGTTTTAAAGGAGCGGTGGTTGGATATAATCACTGTTGTGGAGAACCACTGGCATAACATCGAGTCCGCCTTCCAACGGCTGGAATCTCGTGAGGGGTTTGAACTGCGCTCGGTTCAGCGCCAGATGGCGCAAGCGGTGGCGGAGTGGCTCAGTCGGGGCGAGTCGGCAGTTGTGGAGGCACCCACTGGAGTGGGCAAGAGCCTTGCGGTGCTCATTCCTGCAATTGCCTTTTGCCTTCACAGCGAGCCGAAGAAGCGCATCGTGATTGCTACCTACACGAATGTGCTTGCCCAGCAGTATTGGTACAAAGACCTCCCGCTTGCGCTGAGCCTGTTTCCCGACTCAAAGCTCTCGGTTGCGCTTGCGATGGGGCGGACACGCTATGCGTGCCACGAGCGTATCCGTCGTGGTGAGGTACGCCAAGCGCGCCCCGAGCTGGTGAGGATGCTCCACGAGTGGCTGGGCGTAGCCGAAGAGGGCACCGAAGCCGAACTGAACGCCTTCTTCGAGCGCAAAGGTGTGCCCGACCGCTTTCTGCGCGGACTATGGGAACAGATTGCGGTGCCCAGCGTGTGCCGAGCGCGGGTATGTCCCTACTATCCTCTCTGCTTCTACTACACGAATCGCCAGCAAGTGGCGCGGGCGCAACTGGTGGTGACCAATCACGCCGTGGTGCTGACCGACGCTCTCCTCAAACAGGCGACCGATGATAGTGCATCCCTGCTGGACACCTATGATTACCTCATCCTGGACGAGGCGCACGATTTTGTGGAAGCGACCCGAAGTGCCCTTCAAAGCACCCTTTCGCAAGAGACGCTGGACGAACTCATCCGCATAGCCAGCCAGATGAGCAATCAGATTAGCTACGCAACAGAAGGCGAACTCCCACCCTATGGGTTTCTGATGGAGGTGCAGGGGCATGCGCAAGCGTTTGCCCAGCGGTGCGCAGCACTGCTGAAGCCGAGCCTGTTCCCGAACCTTCCCAGCGAGGGGCTTATCACCCACACGATGCCGATTGAGCTGCTCCAGTTGCCTGAACTATCACAGGGGGCTCGCCCCGACTTGCACCCCTTGACAGTGGACATCGTGAACCGCCTTCGCACGGAAATCCAAACCTTGCTGAGGGAGATACGCCACTCCTACGAGGTGCATCGATCCCAACTAAGCAAGAACCAACAGCAAGCGGTAATGGAGGCACTGAGCCAGTATGAAACTTGGTTCCGCACCTTTTCCCAGCAGTTAGCGCGCCTCGCAGAGCCTGAGGAAGGGGTTTGCTGGATAGAGCCAGAGGAGAACTTGTTCTGGGAAGGGAGTGAGCCGTCGCAGAGGCGAGGCTTCAAAGAGGGATGGCGCGCTTGCTGGCAACCCTTAGATGTTTCCGAGTGGCTTCGCACCCACCTCTTTGATAACTGCCCAACCCTGATGATGAGCGCAACCCTCGCGGTAGACGGCTCCTTCGACTTTTTCCTTCAGCAAGTAGGGTTAGAGACACCGCGTCGGCTCTTGCTTCCCCTTGTGTTCGACTATGCTCGGCAGTGTGCGCTTTACCTGCCCCCAAAAGGCACGATTCCCTCGCCTCCTGCTTCCATCCGAGCAACGGGCGCAGAGGAGTATTATGATTTGGTGGCAGAAGAGCTGGTGAAGGTCCTAATGGCAACAGAGGGGCGTGCGCTGGTGCTGTTCGCCTCGCGCACTGAGATGGAGGCGGTTCGGGCGCGGATACCGACTCTGCCGAACATCCCTATCTATATGCAAGGTGAACTTTCGAATGCCGAGCTATCCCGTCGCTTCCGAGAGCAGACCCACTCGGTGCTGTTCGGCTTGCGCTCGTTTTGGACGGGTTTCGATGCTCCCGGTGAGACACTGGTGAACTTGGTGATTGTGCGCATCCCCTTTGAGGTGCCCACGACGCCTGTTCAGCGGGCGCGCCAAGCGAAACTGATATGGGACGGCAAAGACCCCTTCCAAGAGTGGAGCCTCCCGATGGTGAAACAGCAGATTCGGCAGGGGTTTGGACGGCTCATCCGCCGTGCTGATGACCGCGGGGTAGTGTGCCTCCTCGACCCCCGATTTCAAACACGCGCATACGGGCGCCAGATAATCCGCAACCTTCCTGCAGGGATACGCCAGTTCTCAGCAATTGAGGAGGCTGTGGCATTTTTGAACCTCGATGCTGTCCCCTCTTGAGGTAGCCGATTTTGCACGCCTACCAGCTCCTCGCTTTTATTGTGAGTGGGGTATACTTCATATATGCGTCGGTTGCGAGTGGCGCTCCTGCTGGTAATCGCCTTATGGAGCAGTGGGGGCATCGGCTACTGGGTCTGTCATGGGCAGATACAGAGTAGTTGCTTCTGGCTGAAAGTCTGCCCAGAAGACCAGAGCGATACACCGACCTCTCCCCTGATTCCTCTCTCCCCTCCTGAAACGGTTCAGATTGTCCCCCAGCCGTGCGATTGTCATTTTGTGAGTATCAGCGTCCCAGTTCCCCAAACTCCTGAAATCAAACAGGGCGTCGTGGTGGTCGCTCTCCTGCCCCGATTAGAACTGCTGAGCGACCTTCCAACTGCACCCCGTTGCGTCTTCAGCTCAGAGCCTGAGCTAAGTCCCCCCGATTTCGTCTTCACTCCAGTAGCCATCCGCGCACCCCCTATCGCCTGAGCGAGTCGATTCCCACTTTCACTCTCACACAAAGAGCGTTTCGCTCTTGATTCACATCTCAGCGATAGGAGGTTCTATGAAGCAAAAGGTCATCTTATGGTTATGGGCTACCCTTTTTGGTATCGGCTTTGCCGAACCGATGGATTGGAACCGTGCGATGGCGCTTGCGCTCCAGCGCAATCCTGAACTCCAGGCGGTTCGTAAAGAACGGCGCGCCAGCCAGCTGCAGGTGGCATCGGCGAGCGCGCCCGCACCGTTGAATCTGCTCATCACCCCTGCGCTCACATCAGGAGGCACAGGGGAGGAACTAATCGCCTACCAGCACTTGGAACTGAACGGACTGCGCACCGCACGCAAACGGCTGGCGGAGCGCGAACGCGACCTGACCTATGCGAAGACGCTGGAGACGCTTAATCGCGTCTTAGCGGAAGTAGGATTGGCTTATGTAGAAGCGGTCTTTGCCCGTGAGCAGTTGAGCCTCATCGAGACCGAGGTTCAGCTGATGGAGCGTACTGTCGCCCTCGTGCGTCAGCAAGTGCAGGTGGGGGTGCGTCCGGGCGTGGAGCAGATTCAGGTCGAGATTGAGCTGGAGCGCGTCCGCCAACGCTATGAGCTGGCAACGACCGAAGCGCGCAACGCCTCCGCCACCCTCAGCCGATTAATCGGTCTACCCGCCGACACGGAGTACACCTTCGCTTCGGACGCTATGGCTGTGCCGATACTGAGCGCCCCTGAACTGAGACTGCATCCGTTGGCGCAGGAGGCGCAATTCCAAGTCGACTTACAGGGCGCACGCATCCGCTATCTTCAGACCGAAGCCCTGCCCGACCTTGGGATTCAACTGCGCGTAGAGCGGTGGTCGGGTACACGCACCCGACTTGGTTGGGGACTACTCGTGAGCCTGCCCTTCTTAGACTACGGAGCGCGTCGCTCGCTCCTACGTGCCGAGCAAAACCGACTCTCCGCTATACAGGATCAACGCGTTTACATTCTCTCCACTCTCCAAATCGATCTCGAGAACGCGTACCGACTGTTGGAGACCGCTCAGCGCACGCGTGACACCTATCGCCAGAGCCTCCTACCCCGCGCCGAACAGTTAGCCCAATCGGCGCAGGTCGGGCTGGAGAGCGGACAACTGACAATTCTGCAGGTATTAGAAGCACAACGCACCACGCGCGCCGTGCGGGAGGAACTACTCCACGCTGAGCGCAACTATGCCCTTGCCCAAGTGCGCTACCTGACCGCAACAGGCGCACTGGCGTTTCATTATCAATCTAAACTGATGGAGGACGAACGATGAAAACCGAATCGTTGCAAACGAAGCCAAAGAGCTTTACAAAAGTCATTCCCGCTATCTTGGTGGTGTTGATTGGGGGCACGCTTTTCTGGTGGTTCGAGTGTGGCTCTCGTGAAGCGGAAGTGGGGGCGGAAATCCCTGCCGAGATGACCTTGCCCGAGTTCATCGAGCTAAATGAGGAAAGCGCAGAACTTGCGAACTTGAGCGTGGAAACCGCTCCGTTCGATACACTGAAGCGTGTTTTAACCCTGTATGGCAGAATCGAGCCGATTGCTGATCAGTCAGTGAATCTGAACTCGCGCGTCACGGGGCGTGTTTTGGAGCTACGCGTGCGCGTGGGGGATACGGTTCGAAAGGGGCAGATTGTCGCCGTGTTGGACAGTGAGGAAATCCACCGCGCTGAAATCGCCTATGCCAGAGCCCTGAGAAAGTTGGAGTTTGCGCGGAAAGAGCTGGAGCGTCGCAAGCGTCTGGCGGAGCTGGGCGCCTACTCGAACCCCGCTCTTGAGGAGGCACGCCAACGCTACGCCCAAGCACAAAGTGAACTGCGCTCCGCCGAAAGTGAAGTGCGCACCGCCCAGCAAGCGGTACGCCGAGAAGAGTCGACCCTTCAACGCGCCCAAGCACACTTGCACCAGACCCAGCGACAATTAGAGCGCGCCAATACCCTCCGCCAAGCCCAACTCATCGCTGAGCAGGAGTACGAAGCAATTCAGACCCAGTATGCGACCGCTCAATCCGAAGTGCGCTCGGCAGAAGCGCAGTTAGAGTCGGCGCGTGCCCAACTCGAATCGGCTCAAGCACGGCTCAAAAGCGCGCAGACCCAGTACGAACTTGCCCAGCAGAACTTGGAACGCGCCACCGCGCTCTTCAAGGGGCAGTACCTCACTACCAAAGAGGTCGCTGAAGCCGAAGCACTCTATCGGGAAGCAGAACTGGAGCTGGAATCGGCAAAGGACGAACTGGAACTGCTCGGTGGACACCCCAACGGGGGACATCGCTTGGAGGTGCGTGCCCCCTTCAACGGCAAAATCACCGACCTGTATGTCGCTGTGGGCGAAACCGTCACACCCGACAAACCCATCATGCGCTTGCTGAATGCCGACACGGTTTGGGCAGTGTTCGAGGTCTACCCCGACGATGCCAGGTTTATCAAACCCAGCCAGCGCCTGCAGTTCCGAACCAACACCTTGCCCGACCGAACCTTCACCACAGTTGTCCAGCAAATCGCTCCAGAGACCGACCCGAACAAGCAGACCCTGCGACTGATCTGCACTGTGAGCAACTCACAGAGACTACTCAAGCCAAACCAGTTCATTGAGGGGCAGTTGGAAGTCGCAGTGGGTTCCCCTGTCGTGCATGTGCCCACCGAAGCCGTCCACCGAATGGGTGAGCAAACCGTTATCTTCGTTGCGACCGACCAGCCGAACCGTTATACAGTGCGCGCAGTCGTGGTGGGGGAAGCCGTAGGAGGGCGCATCCCCATCCAACAAGGTCTCAAAGCAGGGGAACGCATCGTGGTACGCAACTCCGCCCTACTCAAGGGCATTCTGGTCGGGGGAGGTGAGGAGTGATGTTAGAGGCAATCATTCGGTTCGCCATTCGCCAACGGGTGGTCGTATTCGCTCTGGGACTGGTGCTGATTGGCGTAGCGGTCTACCAGGCGACCCAGCTTCCCATTGACGCGGTGCCCGACATCACTTCACGCCAAGTAGTGATTAATGCGATTGCGCCCGGTCTGAGCCCTGAAGAGGTCGAACGCCAAGTCACCTTCCCGATAGAGATGGGATTGGCAGGTCTACCCTACCTGAAGGAGGTGCGTTCCAGCTCCATCTTCGGACTTTCACAGGTCACGGTGGTATTCGACGACTCGACCGACCTATACTTTGCGCGCCAGCTGGTGAGCGAACGGCTCCCTGCCATCCAGAGTGAGATGCCTCCGGGCGTCACGGTGGAGATGGGACCCGTCAGCACAGGGCTGGGCGAGATTGCCCATATCGAGTTCCGCAACCCATCGTTGAGCCTAATGGAGCGCAGTACACTTGCCGACTGGGTGATACGCCCCCAGTTGCTCACGGTGCCAGGTTTGGCAGAGGTCACGCGCTGGGGGGGTGCGACACGACAGTTCCAAGTCCAAGTTGACCCACGCCGATTGGAAGCGTACGGACTGACCTTGCGCGATGTGATGAACGCCCTGCAACAGAACAACTTGAGTGCAGGGGGAGCTTATCTGCAACAAGGGGGTCAGCAAGCCCTGATTCGGGGCGCAGGACAGATTACCTCCTTAGACGACCTGCGCAAAGTGAGCCTCAAAACCCAATCGGGCACTCCGATCACGCTGGAACAGGTGGCGAAAATAGAGGAAGCCCCCGCTGTGCGCTATGGGGCGATGACCCAGAACGGACAGGGCGAGCAGGTCTACCTCCTCACGCTTCTGCTTATCGGTGAGAACGGGCGCGTGGTGATCGAGCGTGTGAAAGACGAGCTGACACGCATCGAGAAGAGTCTCCCACCAGGTTCCAAGCTCATTCCGCACTTAGACCGTTCGAAACTGGTGAACGGTACGCTTCGCACCGTGATGCGCAACCTGACCGAAGGGGGGCTGTTAGTGATCGTGCTTCTGTTCCTGTTCCTGCTCCAACTGCGCGCTGGGCTGATTGTGAGCAGTATCATCCCGCTTTCGATGATGATTGCGGTGCTGGGCATGCGCACGTTTGGCGTCTCAGCGAACTTGATGAGTTTGGGCGCTATCGACTTCGGGCTGTTGGTGGACGGAGCGGTGATTATCGTAGAGAACACGATTCGGCGACTCTCAGAAGCGATGCACGCTCTGCCCCAAGGCATCACACCTGACGAGAAGGAGCGTCTCATTCACAATAGCACGGTGGAGGTAATACGCCCGTCGCTGTTTGGGGTGTTCATCATTATCATGGCGTATGCCCCAATCCTTGCGCTGGGTGGGGTCGAGGGCAAAATGTTCCGCCCGATGGGCATGACGGTCGTGTTCGCCTTACTCGGCTCGATGCTGCTTTCGCTGACGGTCGTACCCGCTTTGTGCGCCCAGTTTCTCAAGCCCCAAGTGGAGCGCAGAAACTACGGACTGGAGTTCCTGCAAAGCCTGTACGGGCGTGCCCTGCGCTGGCACCTGAAACGCCCTGCACTGACAGTGCTGATTGTGCTCGTGTTCGTGGTACTCTGCTTCTCGATGTTTGGGCGTCTGGGAAGCGTCTTTATCCCCGAACTCAACGAAGGCAACATCGCTATTTCGGGGTTCTATCCGCCAGAAACATCGCTGGAAGAGGTGGTGCAACTATCGGGGCGATTGGAACGGCGGCTCCGAGCCGAGTTTCCCAACGAGATTGCGCATATCTTCACGCGGATTGGGCGTCCTGAAGCGGCGACCGACCCGATGCTCACTTCTCAGGTGGATATTATGATAGAACTCTACCCGCCCGAACGGTGGAAGCGGGCCCACACGAAAGAGGCGCTCTTAGAGCAGGTCTCGGAAGTCGTCTCCCAGATGCCCGGCTTGAGCGTCACCTTCACCCAGCCCATCAAGATGCGTATGGATGAGATGATTGAGGGGCAGGGCGTGCGCGCCGATTTAGCCATCAAAATCTTCGGCTCTGACTTAGACGAGCTGAACCGTATCGGGCGTCAGGTGGAGGCAATCGTGCGCCAAGTGCCCGGCACCGCTGATGTCGGTTTGGAAGCGACCGAAGGTCTCCCCCAGCTTCAGATAGCAGTCGACCGCACCCAGCTGGCGCGCTACGGGGTATCGGTGGGGACGGTCATGCAGACGATCGAGACGGCACTGGCGGGAGCCATCGCAACGCAGGTCTCAACAGGCACCCAGCGTGTGGAAGTGGCGGTACGCCTTCAGGAACCGTTCCGCCAGACGCCTGAACAGGTCGGACGCCTTCTCGTCCCGACGGCGAGTGGGGGTTCGGTTCCCCTGCGTCTGCTGGCGGATATCGGCATCGTGGAAAGCCCTGTGCGCATCACGCGCGAGAACGGTCAGCGTCGGGTGTTGGTGCTGGCAAATGCGCGCGGGCGCGACCTTGGCTCGATTGCCGAAGAGGTTCACCAGAAGCTGGAACAACTCCGCTTGCCAACAGGCTACTGGATGGCGTTCGGCGGTTCGTATGAACATCTGGTGTCGGGGCGGGCACGCTTGGCGATTGTGGTGCCGTCCACCTTCGGCTTAATCCTGCTCTTGCTGATTTTGGCGTTAGGCACGGTGCGTCATGCGCTCATGGTGTTCACCGCTATCCCGTTTGCGATGACAGGGGGCATTTTGGCGTTATGGGTGCGTGGGATGCCCTTTTCGATGTCGGCGGGCGTGGGTTTCATCGCACTGGGTGGGATTGCCGTCCTGAATGGCTTAGTGCTGATAAGCGCGATCAATCGTTTGCGCCTTCAGGGTCGCACCTGCTTGGAAGCGGTGTGGGACGGTGCGCGCGAGCGAATGCGCCCCGTGCTGATGACCGCTTCGGTGGCAGGGTTCGGCTTTATCCCGATGGCACTTTCCACTGGGATGGGCGCCGAAGTGCAGAAACCGCTCGCAACGGTTGTGATTGGCGGTCTCATTACCAGCACCTTACTCACTCTCATCGTGCTACCCACGCTCTATGCGTGGGTAGAGCGACGGTACGAAGCGCGCGAGCACGGTCAGGTCATAGTCAAACCTGAACCTGCAGAGGCTTGAGCAAGATCCCAACGAGGGTATCACTGAGCCTGCAGATGGGGAGTCTCCTCTTTGTTCGAGAAGAGCGCGACGCCCAAGCCACAGCGCCACCCTGAGCGAAAGGGCACCGAATTCACTTGCGCACCACAGCGACGAGGCTCACCCCGAAGGGGAGGTTCAGATAGCGGATAAGTTTTGCTTCAAACCCTTGAAGACGCATGAGCCAACGGTTGAGAAAGGAGGGCACTGGCACCACAGTAGCACTGGGCGGAGTGGGGCGTAGGCGGTCAATCCATCGGAACAGCACGATGGGCAGGAACATCAGCATCACCGAGTAGGAGAGCTTCAGGATTTCGAAGTGTGCCGAAAGCAATCGCTCTCTCAGCGCTCTTGCTGTATAGCGTCGGTAGTGGTGGAGCGCAACATCGTGTTTGCTCCACAGCCATGCATAAGCAGGTACAGTGAAGACCGCCACTCCACCCGGCTTCAGCACGCGCCGAATCTCGTGCAGGGCAGGCATCTCGTCGGGAAGGTGTTCCAACACATCGAGCGCAGCCACCAAGCCAAATGTCTCAGCAGGGAAGGGTAGCCCTTCTAATCGCGCCTGTATGAGTGGGAAGCTGCCCCGCTGACGGGCATAACGCAACGCTTGAAACTCCAGATCAACCCCCACGACCGAAAACGCCGATCCTCCACCCCCCTTGTATGGGCTGAGCCGTTCCAGTTCGCAGAGCATCGCTCCTGTGCCACAGCCCGCATCGAGGATGAGACCTTCATATGGGTATAGTTTTAGCAGTTCCAACACCAGTCGACGGCGCCCCACGAACCACCAGTAGTCCCCCTCATACTGAAACATTCGGGCATACTCTTCTGCCTGCATCTTAGCGGTTCCACTTCTCTGCCGAGAGGATGGTGTTCTGCAGGAGCATCGCCACCGTCATCGGACCGACGCCCCCTGGCACAGGGGTGATGGCAGAGGCAGCGCGCGCTGCCGATTCGAAATGCACATCGCCCACATCGCCTGTGCGCCCCTCTACACGGTTGTAGCCTGCATCGACAACGACCGCGCCCGGCTTTATCATGTCGCCTGTGATGTATTCGGGCTTGCCGAGCGCTGCGACCAGAATATCGGCTTGACGCGTGTACGCCTCCAGCGGATGCGTGCGAGAATGGCAGATGGTGACGGTGGCATGGCGGTTCAGAAGCATCAACGCCACAGGTTTGCCCAAAATGACACTGCGCCCCACGACGACGGCATGCTTCCCTTGAATGGGTATCTGATAGGCATCCAGCAAAGTGATAATGCCCAACGGGGTACAAGCAGAGAACGCCTCCTCACCCGCAAGAAGCGCACCCAGCGAAGTGGGAGTGATGCCGTCCACATCCTTGCGCGGGTCGAGTCGCCCCAGCAGGGCGGATTCGTCGATCGGTGGGGGTACTGGGTGCTGAATGAGGATACCGTGAACGGTTGGGTCAGCGTTCCATGCGTCGATTTGTGCCTCCAGCTCGGTTTGGCTCACGGTGGCAGGAAAATAGCGTACTATAGAGCGTATGCCGACTGCTTCGCAGGCGCGTGCTTTTGTGCGCACATAGGTATGCGAAGCGGGGTCATCACCGACTAACATCACCGCAAGGCAGGGGTTTATCCCGCGTGCGTGAAGAGCTTGTGCACGCGCTTTAAGCGACTCGCGTATCTGCTGAGCCAAAGCCTTTCCACTCAGGATGAGTGCCTCCGTGTTGGGCACATAGTCGCGGGGTAGTGCTTCCATCGAGGGGATTATACCCACCTGCATGGCTCAGAAATCGCGTTGCCCATTTGCTTCTGCTCTCAGCCTTCTGAGTTCGGTTGGGCGCCACCAGCTGCGCGTAGCAGAGCAAGAAATTGGTCGAGAGTCTCCACTTGCACGGCTTGAAGGTGAAGTTGGTGAAGCGTGTCGATATCGCGGACTGCTTGTAAAAGCATTGCTACCTCCTCTGGCAGTTCCCCAAAGCGCATTTTGAGGAGCGACTCAATCGCGCGTTGAAGCCCCTGTTGAAGCCCCTGTTGAAGCCCCTGTTGAAGCCCCTGTTGAAGCCCCTGTTGAAGCCCTTCTTCTAAGCCTTGTCGAAGACCGCGCTCGACCGCCAGCCGCTCTCGTGGAGTAATCCATTTGCGACGACGCCGACGCCTAATCTCCTCCAGAACCTCTTCGACCTCTCGCTCCAAATCGACGGGTAGGTTCATCAGATAATCCACCACCTGATAGAGATAGCGTATCTGCTCTGTATTATACCCTCCCTGTAGCATCTGACGGAAGAGCCGTTTCTTCTCTTCTGCCATCAACTCGGGCTTACCCCGATATTTTAGCGAGGCTAAGTGCGCCAATACGAAGAACGCTATTGGCTCACCACTTGAGCGTAGGGCTTCCTCGTCCAAATCCAACAGTTTGATAATGCCATACTCAAACTGAACAGCGGTCGTAAAGAGCCGGTACTCATACCGCTGAGGACGCCAATTCGGATTCGCATCTGCCAAGATGGCTAAACTCAGCACGGGAAGCCCATACCGTTCTCGCAGGTGATAAAAATAGACGAACATGCGTTCGGCAAACTCAGGCTCTTGGCTCACCTGAATCTCAATATTTAGCACTATCAGAGCAGATTGTTGCTCTTGCAGGCGCACTCTTGCTACGAGATCTGGGCGACGCATCCCTCTGCGCGCTTTGGGAAAAAGCTTGTGCAGTTCCACATTCAGAAAGTCTGGAGGGTGGCTCCAGTCGATAGCGCGCTCGACCTCAGGAAATAAGAGGGCAAGGCAGTCGCGGAAGAGGTTCTGGACAACCTCCTTCCATATCGCATCATAATCTATCGGGCTTGAAGGAACTCCTGGCACATGCTCCATACATTCCAAAGTTCAAGTGCTTCCCCCAGTTTCCTGCTAACTGGCTGCGTATTAGAAGCGTCTATAGAGATATTGCTACTTGCCTATGCAAAAGTCCCGAAAGATGCGATTCACCAGCTCGGCATCGACCGTTTCACCCGTGATTTCACCGAGTGCCATCCACGCACAGCGGAGGTCTACCGCAAGCAAATCGGGAGGCATTTGTTCCTGCAGGCTTTGAAGCGCGCTTTTCAGGTGTTCGCAAGCCGATTGCACCGCGTGAATATGGCGTTGGTGGGTGAGTAAGAGTCTCTCTTCCCCGACCCCTGTAAGACCAAGAACCTCCAGTAGGGCTTTCCGAAGGGTTTCCAGACCTTCACCAGTAAGGGCAGATAGGCTCACCACCGCCCATTTCTCAGTATCAGCATGGAAGACAATTTCGGGAAGCCTCTCGCGCTCGTCTGGAGATACTAAATCGCGCTTGTTCCAGACCACTATTTTAGGCAGTTCAGGTGGAAGTTGTTCAAGGAGGGCACGGTCTTCTTGGGTTAGCCCTTCGCTCTGGTCTAACACGACCAGCAGGAGGTCTGCCATCTGGATGGCGCGTCGGGTACGCTCGATACCGATCTGCTCAACTACATCGGCACTTTCGCGCAAGCCCGCAGTGTCTACCACTACAAAGGGCACACCTCCTATTTGGAAGCTCTCCTCTATCAGGTCGCGAGTGGTACCAGGAACAGGAGTCACAATAGCGCGCTCCTCGCCCAGCAGGGCGTTCAGTAGGGACGACTTGCCCACATTCGGTCGCCCTATGATGGCGATGCGCACCCCTTCGCGGAGCATGCGTCCTTGCTCGGCACGCGCCAAAAGATGTTCCAACGATTCGAGAAGCGCGGAGAGGCGCGGAGTCAGGGTGGAGGGTTCTATCTCACCTATTTCTTCCGAGAAATCGATAACCGCCTCCACATGTGCCAGCACCGAGAGCAGTTCGTCGTTGATTTGGCGCACGGTGCGCGAGAGCATGCCTTCGTGCAACGCCAAAGCCATGCGCTGTTGGGCATCGGTGCGGGCACGAATCAGGTCGGCAACGGCTTCTGCTTGGGCTAAGTCCAGCTTGCCATTCAGGAAGGCGCGCTGGGTGAACTCGCCCGGTTGCGCAGGTTCTGCTCCCAACCGCCATACAAGCGCCAGCACGCGTCGAAGCAAATGAGGGCTACCATGGCAACTCAGCTCCACCACATCTTCTCCCGTATAACTGTGGGGAGCACGGAATGGGATGAGCAGGGCACGGTCGAGCAACTCGCCCGTATCAGGGTCATGCAGAGTGCCGTAGTAGACACGATGGCTCTGTAAGGGTTTCGTATCCCCACGCGCTCGGCGAAATACGCGCTGAGCTATCTCGAACGCACGGGAACCGCTGATACGCACAATCCCGATTCCGCCCTCTCCAGGCGGGGTCGCAATCGCTGCGATGGTAGTGGACGATTCCATCAAAACGCAATTGTACCGAACTCTGGGCCTACTCTGAGAGCAAGGAGTAGCTCGTTGCCACAACCTGCATATCTACTTCTGCAATCTGCTCGGGCGGATGAGACAATACCATAAAGCGCGCCTGCATACCCGGTTTGAGCGCTCCGATCGCATCATCATAGGTGGCATAGGCACTGCCGACTGTGAAAAGACACAGGGCGGTTAGGGGGTCAATCCCTTCCTGAGGGTTGAGACATGTGCCGTCTATGCTGGTGCGCGTCACCGCCATCCGCCATCCGATAATCGGGTCGCCAGGCACAACGGGCTGGTCAGAACTGAACCCGATTACAATCCCGTTCTGGAGCCACGAACGGAACGGCATAAGCGTGAGGGCGCGCTCCCCCAACCCCTTTAGATAGGCGCGCGTGAGCCACCATAGGAACTCTGGCTGAGGCACGACCACCACGCGCAGGCGACGCATCGTTTCCAGAAGGTCGTCCGCCATAAGCATGGCATGTTCAATTCGGTGGCGATGATGAGGGCGAGGATGCTCGGCTAAGGCACGACGATAGCTCTCCAACACCAGCTCGATGGCGCGGTCGCCAATTGCGTGAACGGCGCACTGCCAGCCTGCTCGGTGAACCTTGCTGATTCGCTCAAACAGTTCCTCTGGCTCGTACATGAGCACGCCCGTGGTGGGAGTATCCGCATAGGGCTGGCGTAGCGCGGCGGTTCGGGTGGTGAAAGCACCATCGGCAAACAGTTTGACCGCTCCCCAGCGCAGGTCGGGATGACCTGTTTCTGGTTTGGGGTTGAACCCCGTCGCTTCCCCTGCCTGCTCTGGGGTGTCCAGCCAGCCTGCCAAGCGCGCCACATCGTATAGCGGCATAAGCGTAATCCGCACAGGTGCCCCCTCCTGCAGCGCCTGAGCGTAGGCGGAAACCTCCTGCTCTAAGTCCAGCCAGCCCGTCGCCGCGTCGGATGCCGACAAAATCCCGCGCCGTGCCAAATCTCCACACGCACGATGAATCGCTTTGACCAGCCCTGTCCTATCCAGTTTTGGGATATGGCGCGATACCAGATTGGTTGCACTCTCTAACAGCACACCTGTCGGTTCCCCACGCTCGTTTCGTAGGATAACCCCATCAGGTGGGTCGGGCGTTTCGGCAGTGATGCCTGCTATCTGGAGGGCACGGGTGTTGACTAATGCGCCATGCTTGCTGACATGATTGATGTAGACGGGACGGTCGGGGCAGATACGGTCTAAATCGTGGCGTGTCAGGTGCTGCCCGCCCGGAAGCAGGTTCTGGTCATAAGCGCGCCCTAACACCCATGGAGAATCGGGATTCGCATCCATCCACTGGCGTAGTCGCTCGTGAATCTGCTCTAGTGAGGAGCACCCGCGTAGGTCTGCCTTGCCCAAATCGATGCCCAACGCAAGGATATGGCAGTGGCAGTCGTTGAAGGCGGGCACGATAGCCTTACCGTCCACCACGAGGGGGTTCGCCTCAGGGTAGCGTGCAGTCATGTCGGCACGCAACCCAATATCCACGATGCGCCCGTTGCGCACCACCATCGACTCCGATACAGGACAACCTTCCCAAAAGGTGTAGATGGGAGCGCCCTCTATGCGTACCATAAGCGTTCAGAGGACTCTCAGCACATCGATATCCCGCTCGTCCTCATCAATCAGACCGAGTTGGGCAGCAATCGCGTACTGTTCTTCTAACCTCTCCTGAGAGGTAGCATAGATTGCATCACCGTTTTCGATTGCCATCGCCCAGAGCTGGTCGTCGCGTGGGGTCAGAAGCATCAGGTCAAGGTAGTAGTTAGGGGCAATAAGAGGTGCGATGCGGTTCGCAATCTCGCGGAGGGTATCCACCTTCTCTTCGTGGGCTAAATCCTCGCGCACCCATATACCGAAGGTAGCATCGCTTTGCATCACCCCTTCGGCATGCACGGTGAAGGCAACAACCGCCAGCACATCCTCTACGCCTGCAAACACCTCTACCAACTCTGGCACTCGGCTCGAGGGGATAGGTTCGCGTCCATTTGGACGCGGGTCATCCAGCACAATTTTATCGAGTTCCACGGTTCCAATCTCCTTGGTGGAAGTATACCCACTGGCATCATCGAGCGCGGATGAGAATTCTTCGCCATGAGTGGTAATACACGGGCGAGATGCCCGTGCTACAGTGGCTTGCGCTACGAGCGAGCAGTCTCCAGCCATGCGCTTTCGCTCCTTCAGGTATAATCGTTGTTGAATGGAGGCTATCGCAACTGATGTTAGAAACGCCTATTCGTACCGACCGCTCCCGTTTTGAAGCGATTGCCCGTAAAGTGGAGGCTGGTGAACGCCTAACCTTGGAGGACGGCTTAGCACTCTTCCACCATCCTAACCTAACCGAGCTAAGCGCGCTGGCGCATTTCGTGCGCATGCGTAAAAATCCTAACCCCTATGTGACCTATGTAATTGGGCGCATCATCAACTACACGAATGTCTGTTGGGTGCGCTGTAAGTTCTGTGCCTTCTATCGCCCCCCTGGACATGCTGAGGGCTACCTGCTGTCCGACGAGGAGATTCTGCAAAAAATCGACGAACTGGTTCAGCAGGGCGGGGTCGAGGTATTGATTCAGGGAGGGCTAAATCCCAAACTCAAGATTGACTATTTCGAACGGCTGTTTCGCCTGATTAAACAGCACTATCCGCAGGTGATAATTCATGGGCTTTCGCCTGCCGAAATCCTCTATGTCGCTCATATCTCGCGCCTGAGCCTACGCGACTGTCTTCTTAGGCTTAAGGAGGCAGGGCTAAACTCGGTGCCCGGAGCAGGGGGCGAAATCTTGGTCGATCGGGTGCGCCAAGAGATTGCCCGCTTCAAAGATACCACTCAGGAATGGCTGGACTTTATGCGCGAGGTTCACCAACTGGGCATGCGCAGTACCGCCAGCATGATGTACGGACATGTAGAGACGCTGGCAGAGCGCGTGGAGCACCTGATACGCCTGCGCGAGCTACAAGATGAAACAGGGGGGTTCACGGCTTTCATCTGCTGGAACTTCCAGCCCGAAGGCACAGAACTCTCCCATCTGCAAAAAGCGACGGCTTATGACTACCTCCGTACCGTCGCCGTTGCCCGCTTGATGTTGGATAACTTCGACCGCCTGCAGGCAAGTATTCTCACACAGGGTCCTAAAATCGCCCAGATAGCCCTTCGACATGGCGTGGACGATATGGGTTCCACGATGATCGAAGAGAATGTGGTCTCAGCGCAAGGGGCGAAGTTCATCTTGAATGCAAGCGAGATAGAGCGGCTCATTCGGGATGCGGGCTTTATTCCCAAGCGTCGGAACACACGCTACGAGATTTTGGATTAGAGAGTGGTACGAGCATCTTGCCCACAAGCCCAAAACCGCGGCGGGAGCGTCTCCCCCGTGTGCTAAATGGGCAAGATGCCCAAGCTACTTTTTTCGTACACCATCCAAAACTCTTGACTTCGCTCGCGAATCAGGTATAATATGCCCCAGCCAACCGCAGACAGCAGGCGTCCAAGTGAGGACTTAATAGACCAGCCTGCCGAGGTGGGCGCAATGCGGGTTTATCCTGTCGTGAGCAGGTCGCACTGCGAGCCTCGCTGTCTGCTTGGCTCGCGTTTTTGCGTTTAAAACAGGAGGTGACCAACGATGCCGAACCCGAAAAAGGTGGCACAGGTAGAACAGATTCGCGACTGGATTAACCACTCGAAGGCACAGATACTGGTGGACTACCGAGGGCTAACAGTGCGCGAGATTACCGACCTGCGCCGCCAACTGCGCTCGGCAGGTGCCGAACTGCATGTGGTCAAAAACACGCTCTATCGGCGCGCCTACAACGGGAACCTCCCCGAAGGGCTGGAGACCGCTCTGGAGGGGATGACCGCTGTGGCGTTTGTGAATGGCGATGAGTCAGCATCTGCCAAAGCGCTCACCGAGTTCATCAAGCAAGCACAAAAGGTGCAAGTAAAGCGTCTTGTGCTTGGCGCTCGCGTCTATCCCCCTGCGATGGTCGAGACCCTCGCCAAACTACCCTCGCGCGAGGTTCTGCTGGCGCAGGTGGTAGGGACGATGCAATCACCCATCTCAGGGCTGGTGGGCACACTGTCAGAGATTATCGGGCAGTTTGTGCGCACTCTGCAAGCCGTAGCCGACAAAAAAGCCGAAACCACAACCTAAGAAGGAGGATGAATCATGGCAAAACTAACTGCTGAAGAGATTATCCAAGCGATCGATGAGATGACCGTGCTCGAACTGAACGAGCTGGTAAAAGCGCTTCAAGACAAGTACGGCGTGACCGCCGCTGCACCCATGGCGATGCCTGCGATGATGCCCGGCATGGCGATGCCCGGCGCCGCACCAGCCGAAGCTGCCCCTGCTGAAGAGAAAACCTCGTTCGATGTCATTCTCGCTTCAGCAGGCGATAACAAACTGCAGGTCATTAAGGTGGTGCGTGAGATTACCCAGCTCGGCTTGAAGGAAGCGAAAGACCTCGTCGAGGGCGCGCCTCAACCGCTCAAACAAGGCGCCAGCAAGGAAGAGGCGGAAGAGATTAAGAAGAAACTCGAAGAGGTCGGCGCCAAAGTCGAGATTAAGTAGTCCCGCTCAAGCCCTCTCCTTCCGATATGTTCGGGGAGAGGGCGCTTTTTTTTTCGGTCAGCAGGGAGCTACTCTTCCTCCCTACCTCCCTCATTTTGCGCAAAACAAGGTACACTTTAGCCCGTGCAGAAACGGATGTGGCTGGGCATGGTGCTGACGATGATATGGATGTTGTCGCCCTCCGAGAATCTTCCCTTCTCTATGCCTAAGGATATAGAGGAGTACTCCCAAGAGCCAGAGTTTCGTGGGATATGGGTGGACGGTTTCAACGAGGGGTTCCATACTCCTGAGGAAGTGGATATGCTGTTGCGGAGGGTGCGTGCCGCAAACCTCAACGCAGTCATCGTCCAGATGCGCAAGCGAGGCGATGCCCATTACTTCTCCCCAATCGAGCCGTTCGCCCAGAATCAGCAACCCGATTTTGACGCCCTTGCCTACCTTATCGAGAAGGCGAACAGTAGCGAACCCCCTATCGAGGTGCATGTATGGGTGAATGCGCACCCCGTGTGGCCTGGCAGTAGCTGGCCCCCCGATCCTACCCATGTGTTGAACCGTCTTCCCGAAATTCAGACCGAAAACGATCAGGGGGAGCGGATTACCCCTGTTGGCTACGGAATGGATTGGGGGCATCCGCTGGCGAACGAGTGGTTCTGTAAGGTCGTGCTGGATATCGTCAGACGCTACCCGATCAATGGCATCCATTTCGACTACATCCGCTACGCGGGTGAGAACTGGGGCTACAATCCGGTGAGCGTTGAGCGGTTCAATCGCTTCTATGGGCGTACAGGGATACCAGACCCTAAAGACCCCCTCTGGAAACAGTGGCGACGCAACCAGGTGACGGCAGTGGTACGCAAGATTGCCACACAGGTGCGCGCCCTGAAACCCCAAGTAAAAGTGAGCGCTGCGCTCATCACTTGGGGCGATGGTCCGCAAAACACCGAGGATTGGGTCAACCGCTCTGCCTACAACAGTGTGTTCCAAGATTGGCGGGGCTGGCTGGAGGAGGGGCTACTGGACATGGCAATCCCGATGGTCTACTACGCTCAGTCGAACGCCAACCACGCACGCTTTTTCGTCAACTGGAGCAACTTCCTGAAAGACCACCAATATGGACGGCACGGCGTAATCGGCATCGGCAACTATCTGAACTCTTGGGATGCCACCGCCCAGCAGATCGAGATTGCCCGCCAGCCCTCACCCAAAGGCAACCGCGCTGTAGGGGTCAACTTCTTCTCCTACGCAGCGACCAGTGGGAACGGCAGTGAAGGTGGCTCGAACCGCTTTGAGGACGATTTCTATCGCTTTTTAGGAGCGAAGCTCGGCGAATGGGTACCCCCGCCTCCGATGGAGTGGAAGCGGTTTCCCAAAACAGGGCACTTGATGGGTACGCTTGTGCGCGCCGACGACCTCAGCCCTCTCGATGGCGCAACGGTGGAGCTCTACCGCAACGGCACACTGGTCAAAACCCTCACAACCGACGGCACGGGCTTCTTTGCAGGGGTCGATTTGGAACCGGGTGAGTATAGCGTTCTGATTCGCGCAGAGGGTATCCCTGCAGAAGCGCATTCAGGAGTGTTCATCACTCCTGGCTTGGTCACCAGCTTGCATCAAGCCCTTGGGGAAACCGATGCGCTGAGGCAGTATCACATTGAAAGCCTGAAACACCTCCCCGATGGCACAAAGGTGCTATTGATGAATAAGCAGGTGACGGCACCTGCCTTTACCGACGGTCAACCGATGCGAGTGCGTGCCCTGCTCAGTCCAGAAGGGATTACCGTTATCCCAAACTCGGTGCCTATCCCCTTTCTGGAGGGCGATAGGGTGGCAGTGTTAGGGGTGCTACGCGTGCTCCCCGACGGCACTCGCCAGATAGAATCGGCTACTGTACGCTGGCTGGGCGTACAGTAGCCAGTCGCTAGCTTCCTGCGTTTGCAGGCTGCTCCCGCTTCTCAGAGGGCTTCAGGTAGGTCTCAGGGGATCGGTCGAATTTCGCTCGGCAACCATTACAGCAGAAATAGTAAAGCGTGCCTTGATAGGTGGTGCTGGGCGCCTGTTTCAGGTCGGTAATCACCTCATTCTCTACAGGACAGTAGCTCAGCGTGAGGTAGCTGGCAGGGGAGCGTGTAAACATCGCCCTGCAGTTCCCACAGCAGAAGTAGTAGAGAGTGCGAGGATAGGCAAACTGAGGAGCTTCCGCGGGCTTTTCGATAACCTCACCTGAAACCGGGCATACCACCTCTTTCATATAGGTCGCAGGCGACTTCTCAAATTTCGCTCGGCACTCCTCACAGCAGAAGTAGTAAACAGCATTCAGATAGGCGAGTTGAGGGGTATCAGAGAGCTTCTCAATCTGCTTCTCGCACACGGGGCAGTTTACCTGCTTAAGGTAGCTGGCAGGCGATTTGCGGAACTTCCCTTCGCAATTAGCACAGCAGAAATAGTAGGTCGTCTTACCATAGACAAGTTTAGGGGAGTGCTCAAGGTCACTCACAACCTCTCCTGAGACGGGACAGCGAGTAGGTTCCTCAGTCGCTTTCGTATCCTGAGCAATCCCAACTACCATCATCAAGCTGAACGCGACAACAGCCGTTAACCCTATTATAGTTCTCATCGGCTTTACCTCCTACCGATACTATACCCCACAGAGAGAGGTAGGGTATCATAACCTATCGGGGATGTCGGCACTACGGATCGAACCGAACCATATCTACCTGATGGACTGCAGGGAAGGAATGAAGGGGATCCCTTCGGAAACCGTCGATCTCATCGTTACGGACCCGCCCTTTGCTATCGATTTTCGTGCGCATCGATCGAACTATAATCGCATGGCAGGGCGCGTGCTGGAGGGTTATAACGAAATCCCCCAAGAGGAGTACTATCCTTTCACTCTTTCTTGGATGCAGGAGGCATATCGCGTGTTGAAGCCCTCTGGTAGTATGTATGTCTTCTCGGGCTGGAATAATCTGAAAGATATTCTAAACGCTCTGGATGAGGTTGGCTTTGAGGTGGTGAATCATATCATCTGGAAGTATCAGTTCGGAGTTTTCACACGGCGACGCTATGTGACCTCGCATTATCACTGCCTCTATGTGTGCAAGGACGACCGCCAGCGCGCCTTCTATCCCGATAGCCGTTTCCCCGCCGATGCCCGTGATGAGAGCGGAGGCAGTGCACGCTATAAAGATATGGAAGATGTGTGGGTCATCCCCCGCGAATATTGGAACGGCGATGTGAAAACGCCCACGAAACTGCCCTATGCGCTCGTGGAGAAGATTTTGCAGTACTCATCCAAAGAGGGCGATTTGGTATTAGACCCATTCTTAGGTTCGGGACAGGTGGCTGTGGTTGCAAAAGCGATGGGGCGGCAGTATCTTGGCTTTGAGATTGTGCCCGACTACTATCAGTTCGCCCTCCACCGATTGGAAGAAGGAGTCTATCGAATCAAGGCAGATGAGACCTCGAAAGAGAACCTAAGCCTTCCCCTGCCTTGAGCCGACGCTCCTTCTCAAACATTATTCTAACCCAACTTTCCTGTCGATACCGATGAGAGTGCCATAGAGGAAAGGTGTACAAAGGCGAAATCGCTCCCCTATCCGTCACCCTGAGCGAAGCGAAGGGTCCCAGTGTCAACCCCGTCGTGATTCTTCGCTTTCGGCTCAGAATGACGAAAGAGAGGCAACAGGAAAGTTGGGTTATCCTAATCATACCCGCAAACAATCCAATTCTTGCAGGACTAAGCCTACCCTGCACGAACCCTTCTTTAGAGGAGACAGGGATGTTTATCGAGGTGCTTGCGATGACACTACTTAGCCAGCCAATAAGCAGTTATCAGCTCCAACCGTTTCTTCAAGACCGCGCCACCTACTACACCGTGCGCGAAGGTCTGCCTGAGGAGCGCGCCCTGAGTGTGGCGATTTCGGGCGAGTGGGTGTGGGTGGGCACCCCAAAAGGAGTGGCGCGCGCCCCGCTCAGCACGCCCGAACGATGGGAGACTGTTGCCCCTACACCAGCCCAGTGGCTCTTACCTGACGGTCAAGGTGGGGTCTACTACGCAAACGAGGCACAAGTAGGGCATGTGGCTCGCGATAGGGCACAGAAGACGCTGTTCGAGATTGCCGAGCAGGGGCGAGACGCCCGCGCCACGAAAATCTTCTCCCTCCACCACGCCCGTTCAAGCGGACTTTGGGTCTTGACTCCCGAAGCACTCCTGCACTGGGATGGCGAGATCAAGGCGCACTACCCTGCACCTGAGAACCGCCAGTTCCGATGGATGGTGGAGGATGCTCTCGGTCGGCTCTATGCGTTTGCCGAGGGTGAACTGGAGCGCGCTTTGTATCAGCGGACTGCAGAGGGCTGGCAGAAGGTGGGCATTCGGGACAATCGCGGACGCTACTATGATGACCTCTGGCTCTGTGCAATTAGCGACACGAAGGGGCACCTATGGGTCGGTACGCGTTCGGGATTGCTGATAGGCGATGGTGAGGGTTGGTGGCTCCCGCGTGAGGGCAAAGAGGGCGGACCGCCCTACGGAATGGTGCGCACGCTTGTATTCGCCCCGAACGGCGACCTGTGGGCAGGCACACCCGAAGGCGCATGCCGACTGCGCGACGGCAAGTGGAGCTACTTCTGGGGCAAGCGATGGCTCCCGAATAACCAGGTCAACGCTATCGCCATAGACCCCCAAAACCGCGCATGGATTGCCACAAATGGCGGCGTCGCCTGCATCGAATCGGTGCGGATGACCCTGCGCGAGAAGGCGGAACACTATGAATCGCGCATTCGGCTCTACCACTATCGGAACGGCTTCGTCGCCAATCGCGACTGGGACGACCCGAACGACCCTGATAGCTGGAAAATCGAGGCAACTGACAACGATGGGCTATGGACGGCTCTCTACTGCGCTGCGCAGTGCTTCCAATATGCCACGACCAAAGACCCCCAAGCGCGTGAGCGAGCGCGCCAATCGATGCGCGCACTGTTAGACTTGGAGAGATTGACGGGTATCCCCGGCTTCCCTGCACGCAGTATCGTGCGCAAAGACGAAACCCGCTACTACCTCTCTACTGGCGAGTGGCACGAATCGCCCGTAGACCCAAACTACATCTGGAAAGGCGACACCAGTTCCGATGAGCTGGACGGGCACTACTTCATCTGGGCGGTCTACTATGACCTCGTGGCGGACGAGAGTGAGAAAGAAGCGATTCGGGGCACGGTGCGACGCGTGACCGACCACCTGATGCAGAACAACTGGCGCCTGATCGATAAGGATGGCAAGCCGACACGCTGGGCAATCTTCAATCCCGAAGCGCTCAACGACGACCCCATCTGGGAAGAAGAGCGCGGTCTAAACTCCCTCTCAATACTTTCCCACCTGAAAGTCGCCTATCACATTACAGGCGACGCCAAATATCAACAAGCCTACGAAGAGTTGATACGCAAGCACCACTACCTCATCAACGCCATCACGCAGAAGATGCTCCCACCGTTCGAAATCAACCATTCGGACGACCAGTTGGCGTTCCTGTGCTACTATCCGTTTCTGATATACGAGCAGGACTCCGACTATCGGCGGATGTGGTTGATGAGCTTGGAGCGTAGCTGGCAAATTGAGCGTCCTGAACGCAGTCCGCTGTTCAACTTTATCTACGGCGCGCTAACAGGCAAGCCGTGCGATGTGGAAGCGTCGGTACAGACCCTGCAGGAGTTCCCGCTCGACCTGCGCAACTGGGAATGTCGCAACAGCCACCGCCTCGATATCGAGCTCGATGTGCACAAGGGGCGGTTCGGCGAGTGGCAATCTACCGAGATTGTGCCCTATAGCGAGCGTGTGGTGATGCGCTGGAACGGCAACCCCTACCGACTGGACGGGGGCGACCCGCTCGGCAGGCGCGAGGACGACGGCACCGCCTTCTTGCTTCCCTACTGGATGGGAAGGTATCATAAAATTATCGTAGAGGCAGAACAGTGATTCTGGAGCGAGTTTTCTGTGACTCGCAAGGAGGTGACATCTGGTGAAGAACTGCAGAACAATCTCGATACTATGGGTTGTGGGAGCGTTTGCTTGGCAGATGTTGGGGATAGTCTTATGGTACCAGCTGATTGTAAAGTTCGCCTTGCGCCAAGTTGAACCCAATCTTTGGCTCACACTCTGGGCGATTATTATAGCGGTATGGATAGTAAGCACTGTATCACTACCGCTGGGCGAAAGCGTCAAGAAAATTTGCCAGGCGTCTCAAAAGAGAGGTTCGAGAGGTATCGCTCTGGTGAAGAGCTTTATCCGAGCCTACGATTGGTCGATAGCGACTGCATTGAAACTGCTTATTCAAGGAGGTTTCTTATTTATCTCGGTGCGCCTCGTGAAACAGATTTTTGCAATCGAGACTCCATTCAGTGCTGTAGAATGGTCTGCGATTGTTCTGTTTTCCTCATGGCTAATTAGCCCGTTGAGAGAATACCTTGAAGAACTCTCTGATAAGAGGCAATCGCTCACGCATCTCCTGGCACGACTGGCTCAGGTACGCACGGATTTGGGGCGCTAGATTTGGCTTTCCCGTTCCAAGACAGGGTTTAATGCGCGTGCTCTTAGCGCAATCATTATTGAGGTATACTCCACTACAGGGGATGGCAACATGAATCGACGCTATGTTGGGGTAGACCCGTACATCGAACGGCAGTGTTGGCGGGACTTTCACGGCGAGTTCATCTACACAATCCGTGCCCTGCTCGTGCCTCACCTGCTCCCAAAGTATGTTGCCCAAGTCGAAGAGCGGGTTTATGTGTCAAGTGACTCAGATGACGACAATCGGCAGCAGTATCAGCCTGATGTCAGTATCGTTCGTGAAAGTGCCGAGTCGTTCTCTGCCGAAGGGGGCGTGCAGACGCTCATCAAGCCTGAACTGCGCACCCTGCCGATGCCCGAAGAAGTGAAGGAACGCTACCTCGCCATCTACACCCGTGAAGACCGTGAACTGGTGACGGTGATTGAACTGCTCTCGCCTACCAACAAGCGTCCCAACAGCGACGGACGACGCGAATATCTCGCCAAACGCCAGCAGATTATCCAGACCACAGTGAACCTTGTGGAGATTGACCTCCTGTTGGAAGGCGAACGAATGCCGACGGTGGAGCCGTTGCCGAAAGGCGATTTTTATGTGTTTGTGGCGCGGGGCAATCGTCGTCCTGTGGTGGAGGTTTATGCGTGGACTTTGGAGAAGCCGTTGCCGACTGTTCCCATCCCACTTCTGCCTGAAGACCCCGATGTACTGCTCAATCTTCAGCAGGCGTATGAGCAGACCTTCCAGCGTGGTCGGTACGATGCGATTATAAACTACGAGGCACAGTAAGCGCAGTGGGGTATACTCCACGACAGGGGATGGCAACATGAACCGACGCTATGTTGGGGTAGACCCGTACATCGAGAAGCAGTGCTGGCACGGCTTCCATACTGGTCTCATCGTCACGATACACGAACAGTTGATGCCTCGCCTGCTTCCGAAATATATCGCTCTGATTGAGGAAAATGTCTACCTGGAGACGAACCCTGCAGACGACCGACCTCGCCTTCGACCCGATGTGTCTATCGCACGAGAGCATCCTGAGTCGTTCTCATCGGAAGGGGGGGTGCAGACGCTCATCAAACCCGAACTGCGCACCCTGCCGATGCCTGAAGAGGTGAAGGAGCGATACCTCGCCATCTACACCCGCGAAAACCGTGAACTGGTGACGGTGATTGAAGTACTCTCCCCTACCAACAAGCGCCCTAACAGCGATGGACGACGCGAATACCTCACCAAACGCCAGCAGATTATCCAGACCAAAGTGAACCTCGTGGAGATTGACCTGTTGTTGGAAGGCGAACGGATGCCGACGGTGGAACCCCTACCGAAAGGCGATTTTTATGTATTCGTGGCGCGGGGCAATCGTCGCCCCCTTGTGGAGGTCTATGCGTGGACGCTGGAGAAGCCCCTGCCAACCATTCCAATCCCACTCCTGCCTGAAGACCCCGATGTTCTGCTTAACCTGCAGGAGGCGTATGAGCTAACCTTCCAGCGCGGTCGGTACGATGTAATCGTAAAGTACGAAACTCAGTAAGTCCTCTCGAGTATCTCGGTAAGAAGGAATGAGCGAGCGTCTGTGGCTTTTATTGCTGAGTCTTCTCCCCGACGTGGGCAGGGGTACCCTACGCCATCTGCTGGAGCGACAGCAGGTGCACCGGCTCACCCCCGCCGACCTGCTCGCCTTGCCCGATGAGACCCTTCAAGAAGAATACCGCCTGCCTAAGCGCGCTCTGGACGCCTTACGAGCGAACTACCCCCAACTAATAGCAGAAGCAGAACGGTTGGAGGCACACCTCACCCGCTGTGGCGTGCGCTGGCTGAGCTTCCAGCACGCGTCCTATCCCTGCCGACTGGAACAGATGCAGGAGCCTCCCGCTCTGCTGTTTGCCTATGGGAACTACGACCTGCTTGCTGGGAACACGGTTGCCCTCTTGGCATCCCACACGATTTCCAAGCGAGGGCTGGAGGTGTTGGAGCAGATTCTGGGGGTCTTTCTGGAGCAGGATTGGGTGCCGTTAGTCAGCCAGAATCAGCCTGCCTATCAGCGTGCGTTGTTGGGTACGGTGCGCAAAGCGAAACCCTATGTGCTGGTGCTGGATAGAGGGCTTCTGAAGGTGTTTGGGGATGACCTGCGCAAGGAGCCTCTTGCTTCAGCGCGTATCTGGCGTGCGGAGTTCGACCCCCAGCGTGCGCTTGCCATTAGCCCCTTCCGCCCGCGCGATGGCTGGATAACAGGCAACAGCCGATACCGAGACCAGCTGATTGCCTACCTTGCCGACGCAGTTATCGTGGTTGAAGCACGACCTGATGGTTACATCACCCAACTGGCAACCGAACTGCTTCAGAAAGGGATGGAGGTGCGCGTCTATGCACGGGAGCTCGACCGCATGCCAGGCAACCGCCAACTTCTCTCTGCAGGGGCTATTCCTCTGGAGTAGAGGGTATAATCAGAAATATGGAGAAGTCTACTCAAGGCAGAATGGGTCAGGTACCGTATCCGAAATCTGATGAAAGTGGTGTAGATGATCCTGTCACTGAGGAGAACACCCTACACTGTCTCCGTGAAAACCAGTTGAGTCTCTCCATTTGGGATTCAGGTGGGAAAGAAAGCGAGCTATTACCGCTTAATGGGAGCCTGATTCATCCTTTATTAAGACCATTTCTTGATAGGGTGATTAACGGAGATTGCGAGGAAATATTGGAACAAATTCCGAAAAATAGTGTCGATGCAATTGTCACGAGTCCCCCGTATTATCGTCAGCGAGAGTATGGTTCGGCTGCCGCAGCTATAGGTAACGAGGAAAATCTTGAAGATTATTTAGAGAATTTGGAATGTGTGTTTCGCAAGTGCCTTGAGGTTCTCAAACCCACAGGGAGCTTGTTCGTCAACTTAGGTGATAAATATGAAGAAGGCTCGCTCCTACTCGTTCCGTACCTCTTTGCTCACCGACTTACGCAGTCAACAGGTGCGAAACTTATCAATCTGATAACCTGGGTCAAGCCCAACCCAGAACCACGCCAATACAAACGGCGATTGGTAAGTAGCACAGAGCCAATATTTCATTTTGTTAAGACAAATGAATATAAATATTTTTATGAACGCTTTTGTTCTCATCGTGATATAGTTCGCCAGCGTGTTAAAGGGGGTGAGAATATAGGAAAACGGTATCTGGAACTTATAGAACAATCAGACTTAACTGAGGAGCAAAAAAGACTGGCGCGTAGCGAGATTTTACAGGCTATTCAGGAGGTGAAGCGAGGAGAAATCGCATCCTTTCGTGTTAAGATACGCGGTATTCACTCTGAAGCTTATGGAGGGCATGAGGGAGGGCGAAAAAGCCACCTTCGGTCAAAGGGATTCACGATTATCAGGATGTATGATCGTGCAATTCGTCGCGATGTTATCGAATGCCCTATCCTTTCTCTGAAATCACTGAAGCACCCAGCTGTCTACCCTGAGTATCTTGTACAGGAACTGCTCAAGCTCACGACCCAACCCGGTGATGTTGTATTAGACCCGTTTCTTGGCTCTGGCACAACTGCTGTGGTGGCTAAACGTATGGGACGGCATTATATTGGTATCGAGATCAACCATGAATACTGCGAAATTGCAAACGAACGACTAAAAAACACCGATGTAAATCCAGATTTAGTGGAATTCTATTTATAGGCCATGAAAAAAGAGCTTCATTTGGAAATATACAAAGATCGTTCTGTGCTGGTCTACCCGAATGGCACTTGCGAGGTATTCTATGAAGGTAGACCGAGCAAGGCAGCTACTAAGAGGTACGAACAAATTAGGTTGAAGCTTAAAGATGGATGGTTCGAGAAAACTGTTCAAGAGGTCTTGAGCAACCCTGGTACTATTCTCCCTCTGCCAGAGGAAGATACTGGGCGTATCAATACTATGGTTCAAAGCATTAGTAGTGAGTATGGGCGCGCGTTGGTTGGTTTACTTATTGTCCAACTCGTTGTGAAGAGTTTGGCAAAAGAGCAGTCAATCCGATTACACAAAGGGGGAAGGTCTCAGTTCTCTTGGGCAGAAGGAATTTCGATGCGCACCATTGACAGTCAGTATATTACACCCATTTTGAGAAAATATAACCTCCTATTGGTCAACTCATATGGTGTTTTTATGACGCGCAGTCTGGCTGAAAACTACCCCTATACCCCTTTCTATAAAGCCAGTATTAGGGGATGTAAGAATGTCTGGCTTGAGCTCGTCGACCGAATAGAAACCCAGCAACTGGAGCCTCACAATGCTTTGAAATATATCTTAGCTTGCCTTGTCAATCGTTCCAAAGAATTATCTAAAATTGTTGATATCGTCTTAGAAAAACTCGAATCCCTATCCAGCGACCCATCTCTCTCATCAGACACAGTGTTATCAATCATTCAACGCCATATCGGTGAGTCTGCGTACTCAGCTCGTCTTTTGGAAGTTGCTATTCATAGCTTTTTGCAAGTGTTAGATGCGCAAGAGCTTTTGCTAGGTAAACTCTTACCTTTGTGCCAAATGAGAACTGCTAATAAGAAACATCGTAACATAGCTGATGTGGAAATCATCAGTCCTACAAACGAGCAGGTCATTCTCGAAGCATGGGACGCAAAGTACGGTAAGTATTACTTGAGGGACGAACTGGAAGAGATTCGAGAAAAGCTCGAAATGCACCCCGAAATCCGACGGGTAGGATTTATTGTGGACAAACAACCCGACTTAAGGGAGGAGATAGTCAATAGGATGGAGGAAATCAGCGAAGAAACGGGTGCGGAAATCCATATCTTCTCCTTTGAGGAGTGGTTTAGGTTCTATACAAGTAACCCAAGCCTGTCGGAGGAGGTCAAGAACCATCTCCCAGCAGAGTGGTTAAGAGCCTATACCGAATCACTTTGTCTACGCAGACAAGTCTACGCACCTATCGAAGAACCTGCTGAACAGTGGGTTAATGACCTAAATCGTATTTTCTCTGAATATATCGATAATACGGAGAATCGTGAATCATGAAGATGCTAAGACTATCTCTGGTGTTCTTGGCGTATGTGCTAGCTACTGATAAAACGACACCAACTCAACAGCTACGCTTCCAAACGGAGCGCATTCCTGGCACCACCGTGCAGTTCGAGATGGTCTATATCCCCCAAGGCACCATCGAGATGCCCGACCCAGAGAACCCCGATAAGACGATAGTCGTGGAGATAAAGGGCTTCTGGATGGGCAAGACCGAGGTCACTTGGGATGAGTTCGGGAGCTACGCCTTCAAGCCTGAGCTGAAGGAGGAAGAGCAGAAGCGCTCCGCCGATGCCATTGCGAAGCCCAGCAAACCCTACGGGGCAATCGATCGGGGGTTTGGATATGAGGGTAATCCTGCGATTGGCATGACCTTCATGTCGGCACAGCGCTACTGTGAGTGGCTCAGCCGAATGACGGGCAGAAAATACCGCTTACCCACCGAAGCTGAATGGGAGTATGCCTGTCGGGCAGGCGTACTCAAGCGCGAACCTTTGCCCCCAGAGCAACTGGAGAAGGTCGCATGGTACGCTGGCAACTCAGGAGAGCGACCGCGCAAAGTGGCGCAGAAACAGCCCAACGCTTGGGGGCTTTACGACATGCTCGGCAATGTCATGGAATGGTGTGTCGGGTTGGATGGCAAGCCCGTAGCCTGTGGAGGCTCCTATCAATACCCTGCCGAGCAAGTTCACCCAGGGGCTCGTGCGCGCCAGACCCCCGAATGGAACATGACGGACCCTCAATACCCCAAGAGTCGATGGTGGCTCTCGGACGCGCCATTCGTAGGCTTCCGAGTGGTATGTGAAGAGTGAAGGGGAGTCTTACTCTTCTTCCTGTCGCTCCATCCGTTCGGGAGCAGAAACACCGAGCAGGCAGAGCGTCTTTTTCAGCACTTGGCGCGTCGCTCGCACTAACAACAACCGTGCCGATTGGAGTACTGGCTCGGCTCCCAAGACTCGGCACTCAGTGTAGAAGGCATGGAATGCCCGTGCAGTGTCGAGCGCGTAGGTCGTGAGCCGATGGGGGGCATAGTTCATCCCGGCAAGACGCACCTCGTGGGGAAGGTCGGCTAAAAGCTTAATCAGTGCCACCTCAGCAGGATGCACCAGCACGCTCAAATCGGTATCCTCTACAGCGGGCATCGGCACTCCGCGTTCTTGGGCAGTGCGCTCGATGCTACAGATGCGGGCATGCGCATACTGCACATAATAGACGGGGTTCTTTTCAGACTGTTCTTTTGCCAACTCCAGATCGATGTCCAGCGTGCTATCGTGCGAGCGCAGGAGGTAGAAGAATCGGAGCGCATCGGTGCCGATTTCATCCATCACCTCACGCAAAGTAATCAGGTCGCCTGCTCGCTTGGACATGCGCACCAGCTCACTACCACGATACAGGTTTACCAGCTGGTAAATCAGGATGACGAGGCGGTCGGGGTCGTAACCAAGGGCGCGCATAGCGGACTTCATGCGGGCAACATAGCCGTGGTGGTCGGCTCCCCAGAGATTAATCAACAGGTCGTAGTGGCGTTCGTATTTATCGCGGTGATAGGCGATATCCGCCGCAAGGTAGGTCGGCAGACCATTCGCACGCACCAGCACACGGTCTTTCTCGTCGCCCAGTGCAGAGGAGCGAAGCCAAAGCGCTCCCTCCGACTCGTAGGCATAACCGCGCTGACGCAGAACCTCTAAGGTTTTTTGGACAGCAGACTGCTCGTACAGGCTCTGTTCCGAGAACCAGCGGTCGAACACCACGCCAAAGTCGCGCAGGTCGCGCTCCTGCTCTTGGAGCATCAGTGTTTTCGCTATCTGCTCGAACTGACGAACGACCTGCTCTGGCTCGCCCTGAGTCAGGTTCGGACCGTGATGGTCTAATATCCACTGTGCAATCTCTCGCACATAGTCGCCTTGGTAGCCATCTTCGGGCATTTCGGCGGGTTCGCCCAGCAGTTGGCGATAGCGGGCAAGCACGGAGAGGGCGAAGTTGCGGATTTGGGTGGAGTTTTCGCCATCGTTGATGTAAAACTCGCGTTCGACCTGATAGCCGTTTGCCTCCAACACACGCGCCAGCGAGTCGCCCACTGCAGCGTTGCGCCCATGCCCCAACGTGAGGGGTCCTGTAGGATTGGCACTAACGAACTCGATGAGCACGCGCTTACCAACGCCAAGAGAGGTTTCCCCAAACTGCTCGCCTTGCAGAAGCATCTGGCGCAAGACTGCTCCTGCCCATCCCGGCTTCAAGTAGAAGTTTAGGAAGCCCGCGCCTGCAATCTCGATGCGCTCGACCCACTGCTGGCTCTCAGGAAGCAGGTATACACGAATCTGCTCTGCGGCCTCGCGCGGGTTCATCCGCTCAGTGCGCGCTAGCACCATCGCCACATTGGTGGAGTAGTCGCCAAACTCGGCATTGCGTGGAATCGAGACCTCATATTCGGGCAGGGTTTCATAAGCAAGCGCGCCTGCTCGGCGCGCCGACTCCAACGCATGCTGAACCCAATCCGCTATCTGTTGCCGTATCAACCGTTCTGCCTCCTCTTGTGGGATTATACCGCACAGCCATACCCACTTGAGGCTATTCAGAAAATAGGGGCTTAGGCGTCTCGCCCAAGGAGGACACGGGCGGGGACGCCCGTGCTACGGTAGGGCTTGTGGGCAGGATGCCCGTGCTACGAATCCTGTTCGAATGTCCGCATAAGCCCCTTGACTTGAGGAGAATCTGTGGTATAATACAGGAAGCAATTTGACCGAGTCAGGTGAATGACCATGATACGACTGTTAGATTTCGGGGCGAAGACGGAGTATGCAGTGCGTGCGCTCACGCGCCTCTCTCAGCGCGGGGAAGGTGCAATCGTAACGGTCAAAGAGTTGGCAGAAGAGACGGGCATTTCAGTTCACTTTCTCTATACGATTTTTGACACCCTCACGCGAGCAGGCATCGTGATGCCTCATCGAGGGGTTCAGCGTGGGTTCTCCCTCTCGCGCCCTGCAAGTGAAATCAGTTTCTACGACATCTTGGTGGCAGTAGAAGGACCTATCGAGAAAGCCAACTGTCTGTTAGACCATCGCAAGCCCTGTAGGTCGGATAAGCCTTGTGCTGGGCATGAGGCTTGGCAGCGCCTCCGCGAACAGGCAGAGACTGCTCTGCGCAACATCACTTTGGTCGACATCGCCAACCAGAACCCCCCTTGGGAGCGGGACAAGCAACCTCTGGACGGTGCCACTGTCGGAAAGCGCTGAATGAGTATAATTCCCTCAGCAACGATGCTGAGGAGGTCGTATCTATGAGCCAGAAGACTATTCAGGAGCGGAAGGCGCGGTTCGAATCGCTATCGGGTATCGAAATCAAACGGTATTACACTCCCCAAGATATTGCCCATTTAGACTATCAGCGCAACCTCGGCAATCCGGGCGAGTACCCCTTCACGCGTGGACTGTACGAATCGGGCTATCGCACGAAACTCTGGACGATACGCCAGTTCTCGGGCTTTGCAACCCCAGAGGAGACGAATGAGCGCTACCGCTTTCTCATCTCGCAAGGGCAGACGGGGCTATCGGTAGCGTTTGACCTCCCCACCCTGATGGGCGTCGACCCCGACGACCCCGAAGCAGAAGGCGAGGTCGGCAAGTGTGGGGTTAGTGTCGCCTCGTTGGAGGATATGGAAATCTTGTTCAACGGCATTGACCTCGGCGCCATCACCACCTCGATGACCATTAATGCCCCTGCGATTATTATCTGGGCGATGTATCTGGCGGTCGCAGAGAAGCAGGGCGTACCGTTAGAGAAGCTCTCAGGTACTATCCAAAACGACATCCTGAAAGAGTTCATCGCCCAAAAAGAGTGGATATTCCCTCCTGAGCCCCATATGAAGCTCATCGTGGACACGATCGAGTTCGGGGTTCACTATGTACCGAAGTGGCACCCTATCAGCGTAAGTGGCTACCATATCCGAGAGGCAGGCTCCACCGCCGTTCAGGAATTGGCGTTCACCCTTGCGGATGGGATGGAATATGTTCGCTGGTGCTTAGACCGAGGGCTGGATATCGACGAATTCGCTCCGAAGTTCTCGTTCTTCTTCAACGCGCATATCGACTTCTTTGAGGAGATTGGTAAGTTCCGCGCGGCGCGCCGAATCTGGGCACGCGAAATGCGCGAGACCTTCGGTGCGAAGAACCCACGCTCGTGGTGGATGCGCTTCCACACGCAGACGGCAGGCGTCTCCCTGACGATGCAACAGCCCTATGTGAACCTCATTCGCTCCACCATAGAGGCGCTTGCAGCCGTGCTGGGCGGAACCCAATCCCTCCATGTGAACTCGTTCGATGAGGCGTGGGCACTCCCCACCGAAGAGGCAGTTCTGCTCTCTTTGCGCACGCAACAAGTGATAGCCGAAGAGTCGGGCGTGGCGAATACGGTGGACCCTCTGGGCGGTGCCTATTTCGTGGAGTGGATGACCGACAAGATGGAGGAGGGCGCACGCGACTACTTCCGCCGAATCGAGCAAGAGGGTGGAGTAATCCCCGCTATCAAGAGCGGGTTCTTCCAGCAGGAGATTGCCGACGCCTCATACCGCTTCCAGCGACGAGTAGAAGAGCGCGACTTCATCTGGGTCGGCGTCAACGAATATCAGATGGAAGAGGAGCCTATTCCGTTCCGCATCTTGAAGATAGAAGCCGAAGCGCATGAGAAACAGGTGAAACGGCTTGCGGAACTGCGTCGGAAACGGGATAACCGCGCCGTGAGCCAAACGCTCCACGACCTGCAGGTAGCAGCACGACGCGACGAGAACCTAATGGAGCCTATTCTGACCGCCGTCAAAGCGTACGCCACTCTTGGCGAAATCGTGAACGCGCTCAAAGAAGTGTACGGCACCTATACTGAGGCGTCGGTATTATGACCGCACAACAGAAGCGCGCACGCCTACGCGGTCTCTATGTGATTACCGACCCCACCTTGCGGGAGCACACGGAAGCAGTACGCCTTGCCCTGCAGGGTGGGGCACGCCTAATCCAACTCCGTGATAAGCACGCTACTACGCGCCAACTGGTGCAGGTAGGACAGACTCTCCGTGAACTGACCTCTGCCTATGATGCCCTATTGATTATAAACGACCGTCTGGATGTCGCTCTTGCAGTTTCTGCCGATGGAGTGCATCTTGGTCAAGAGGATATGCCCGTCCCCCTGGCGCGCCGAATAGGAGGGCAGAATCTGATTATTGGCGTCTCCGCTGAAACGGTGGAAGAGGCACTCCAAGCCGAACGAGAAGGAGCCGACTATTTAGGGGTGGGACCGATGTTCCCCACCGCAACAAAGTCCGATGCGGGCACGCCTATTGGTCCTGAGCGACTACGCGAGATAAAGCAAGCGGTGCACATCCCCGTGTTCGGGATTGGAGGGATTACTTTGAGCAATGCGCCTGCCGTCCTCTCTGCGGGTGCCGACGGAATCTGCGTGATTTCTGCAGTGCTCTCGGCAGAAGACCCCGAACACGCCACACGCCAACTCATCGCGCTCTGCTCTGAAGTATGATTCCTGTGGAGTACCCCGTTCTTGAAGTCCTGTTCCATCACAGGCATCTGTCACCGACAGCGTCCGTGTGCATGGAGAATTTCCTGCCTCCTCAAAGCACCTCCAAAGTGTAAAAATCAGTGTGCAAATTATCTATCTCAGTGGTGGGGTCGGGTACCACATGATGCAACAGAGTACTCAGATGGAAGGTGCCCGATGTCTCTGCACCTTTTTCTCCAAGTAGTTCGCGGGTTATAGGTTCCAAAGTGGCGATTAGGGTTAGTCCTTTCATCTTGTTCATCGATGTTCCCCCCATTTGGACGCTAACCGCTTGCCCAAATGAAAGCGATATATCATTTCCAACACTACCACTAATTTCATACCCTTCACCCTGCTGGATACCGAACCCGATGGATTATACCTGGTAAACATCGCTACCGATACCATGCTTGCCATCGGATATAAAAATCTATCCCGAACCATATTAACGAACCAAATATCCATATATAGTATGCGATTCGACGCAAGAAATAATTAGAAGACTTGTACAAATTAGACATAATAAATGCGTATATCGTCATGACAAACCAATAGAGAGGACCTACAAACCCAACAATTGGATACAAGCGCGGCAGGACTACCTGCTTCCGCTCGCGTTGTCGCCAGTTATATTGAGGTCTTTTGAGGGTTGGTTCAGAGATGGTCATTTGAACTCCCCCAGAAGCTAAAAATCGTATCTCGCCATTTTGAAATAAATAGATAATTCTTAATAAAAACAAAAGAGACAAGAGCGCAAATACGAATCCCGCATAGAACCATAATTTTTGCTTTACATCATCGGATAAAGACGATAGTATCCTGAGCATCCTCGCACCCTCCTACTCTGACGATTGCTCACAGAAAGTTTACCCGCATCCACAGCAACGCTCCTCCTTCGTCCATTTCAACATCCCCAAGCCATAGAATGGTCGAAAGACACGCAGTCAGTTTGCGATTCCCCTGTAAATAGAGACCAAGCCCGTCTCGTCCTCGGGATGACCTAAGCTCGCGCAATAACCCCTGCCAAGCGCAAGATTGTCCTGCACCTCGCCCCATACCCCTCGAAACTGCCACTCCGAGAGCGCATAATCAGGCGTCATCGTGCGCACCAAGTTGCCGTGCCCATCGTACAGCAACCATCTCAGCGCTGCCTTGTTGCCTTGCGTATGGTCTATCGCCACCACCGCTTCTATCCCTCTGCCACCTAAGAAGTGTACTCGCATCTGTTGATGCACGCCATCTTCAAATTCCTGCTCATCCATCGCCCGCTACATCTCGCGCCAGTTGATTACTCTCAACGGATACCCGACCTCCACCACCCGCTAATAATGCCCGACATTCCCAGACACCAACACCAATCCCCGATTAATCGCCTGCGCCGCTATCATCGGATCCGCCCGCCCTATCGACTGTCCCCGACCTAATAAATCCGCATCTATCCGACCTGCTAACACCGCATCCGACACATCCAAAAGCAGCACCTCTACCTGAGGCACTAACTCCAGAAATCCCTCCAACTGGCTGACCTTGCCTGCCCGATGAAACCCCCGTACTATCTCCATTACCGTCACCACCGAGATGGTAAACACGCCGTGCACCGCTTGATACGCTTGGGCACGGGCAACCACTTGCGCGTGCTTGCCTTTGAGCACTTCCGAAAAGATGTCCGTGTCAAGCAGGGCTTTCTCCATCAGTCCCACGCAGAGGGCGGGTCTCACGCTCTTGCAGAGCGTTAGTGACAATTTCGTCTAACAGCTCCGCCTCATCGGCAAACCTTCCGACGAGCGACGAAGCCGACATACCAACCAGCGGCACGAGATAGACCTGCACCTTAGTCCCAGGAGGCAAGGTGACGGGTTCTTCCAGTTCGATGCGATTACCCTGTACTGTGCCGATCGCGGTCATCCTCTCACCCGATGGGGATTATACCTGTTCGGCAACAAGTTCCAGAGAGAGTTCAATTGCTTCACGGATGTTCTGCAGGGCTTCCTCAAGGGTGTCGCCTTCGCTGATACAGCCGGGCAGGGCGGGCACATAGACCGTGTAGCCACCTTCCTCACTCGGTTCCAGCACCACTTTGAAGGTCATCGGTACCGCCTCCAGAAAAGATTATACTTGAAAAAGGATGCCGTCTTCATCGGGATTTCTCCATCGTTGCTTGGGATGCTCCTCTCTCAAGGGATTGCTTAGCCTGAACCCCGACTCTTCAATAGCGTTATCATCAGCTTCAGTGCAGACCGTAGTCGATTTGATACCGACGCAATCCACAGTCCTAACCCTGCGAGAACCATTAGGAATCCTAACGAACTTTCCATAACGGAAGGGGTCAGATAACCTTTTTTCAGTAGCCATCCCCCTACAATCATGCTCAGAGTTCCAATCGGTATTTTCCAAGTCGGTACTAAGTTCATATTCTTAGACTGATAGCAAAACCGAGAGTAGAGATTGTCAATAAGTTTGCCATTCTAAGGAAATCATTTGGTAAAAACCATACTCCTAACCCCACGAGCAAACTGCTCCCCATCAGGATTCGCTCGGACGACACCACTTTCACTCCTTTCCGACGGTGTAAATGGCTAAGTGCAACACCGTATAGGAAAGCAAATCCGATACACAATCCCGATACGATAGAATCCATCGCCTTGACGCTCCATTCTATGTATCTTGCCCCTCTGCCCAGATACCCGCAAACAGCAGGGTAGTCAAGGCAGGTTCATCGGGGTGGGTGGGGATAAGCACGACCACCTCTTGCTCAGTCGGTTCAGGGAGTGGTTCCAGCAAGCGCACGATAGTGCCCTCAGCACGCCCCTCTAATCGCTCGCATCGGTGGGTCACCAGAGGCATTATACCTACATTTCACCGCTTGGTTCCCACTGATGATTGTGCGCTGACGGCTCCGTGTCTGCAGTATCCGTATGAACAAGAAGACGGGCTGGGCGTGGTGAAAACTTTTGCTTAGGACGCTCTCTCTTTTCCCAACTTAGCTCCCTACAGCGAATCGCAAACCAAATGTTTTCTCCAGCGGTAAAGAACTCAAGGCGATGTTCAATTTGACCCTCCTCTGTAATGTCCACTTCAAAGCGATGGAGCTGAGTATATGCGTCCGTATTCTGAGCCAGATATGTAAGCGTTTTTTTTATGCTCGGGACTGATCTCTACATCGCTGTAGTTGATCACGAGGTCATAGTAGCCCTTTTGGAGATTGCCGCATAAAAGAACAAGGCGCAGAGTGCATGCGTTCTCATCGTAAAAGTATTCTACAATCAATCCATCCTCTACGCCTGGCAAAGTTGCCAGTTCTAATACCTGCTCAGGCAAAACTGCGCGCATTTGTTCCAGATGGCGTGCATAAGCCTGGTGAAACTCAGCCCATTCTTGGGGGCTAGCATCCCACGAGGGCAATCGAAACTTCATTATTAGCCTCCCGTTGGTGTAGAATTTTTCTGAAACCGCTGTACAGACATGATAAGATTACAGTGAAACCCAATAACATCAGGGCGCGTCTTTTTGATTTCCGCGCCGACCGTCGGATCCAGATTGATGAGCCAGACCTCGCCTCTATTCATCCCACGCCTCGCCGTCCAAGGCACTAAAAGAAGTATACTGTCACAAGCAAGGCTTTCTTCATCAGTTCCACGCAGAGGGCAGGTCTCACGCGCCTGCAGAGTGCCAGCAAAGTGACAGTTCGATACGACTGTCCTCTACCGTGCCGAGCAAACAGCCATAGCCGAGTGTCAGTAGTTCAGCGTCGTGGGTCGTAGAGGTCAATAGTCCCCTGCCAGTTCCAAGTCTGCTCGAAGCGATACCACTTCATGTGCCCATCTACGAAGGTGTAGTTTGCGCCCCCGTTATGCCAGCGCATCGCCAGTTCCTGCTCTGGCTCGATATAGTAGACACTACTACACTCGTTCGGGTAGCGCCATGCACCTGGATGATAGTGGTCGCCCCCTGCACTGAGGTTCTCTTTCATCTCTGCGATATAGATGGTGCTGACGGGCGACTGGATGGAAGCAAGCGTGTTGTAGCCCAAACAGTCGGGAAGCCCTGTGATGTTCGGCAACATCCAGAAGTTGGTGCCGTAGGAGGTCTTGCGTGTCGTGCGCTGACCGGGCATGGGAGCCTCCCAGTTTCGGCTGGGGTCGCTGGGACAGCGGTAGAGCAGTTTGGTCTTCACATAGGGTTCCAGTGTGAAGAGCCAGACCCAGCTCGCTCCTGAGCCTGTGTGGCTATCGAGGGGGAACCGCTCGTCGTAGTCTTGGAGGTACATCTGAACCGCCATCCCCATCTGACGCATGTTCGACCCACATGTGGTCTGGCGTGCCTTCTCCCGTGCTTGGGCAAACACGGGGAACAATATTGCCGCTAAAATCGCAATGATTGCTATCACTACAAGCAGTTCTATCAGCGTAAATCCCTTGACTATACGCATCCGCATTCACCTCCTGTCAAGGAAGAAAGATAGGGGATGGGGACTTCTCGCAGTCCCCACTTCCCCCAAGAATGAGGGCTTAGGGGCAGGGAGGCGAGCCTCCTGCCCCTGCCCCCAGAGAAGGTTGGCAAGGATGAGGTAGCTGTAAGCCTCATAGCGAGATAACCTGGTCGGGTGGATTTGAAGAGAGAGCCGAATACAAGTCTGGGAAACAGCCCACCTGAACGCCCTCCACCGTGTTAACTGGGACGCAGTCGGCGGGCTGGGTGCGCCCTCGACCTTGCTCATCACACCAGCGCGGCTGCCCTTTGGCAAGATGGCGTTCAAGAGCGCACATATCACACATCATCAGCAGGATATTCTTCTCACGCGCCACTCGTGATAGTCGTTCGCCTATCGGGTCGCCTTTGCGAAGTACGAAGGTGTTGTCATCGAAGAAGAACATCCCGACCACTTCCACGCTGTGTGTGCCTGCCTCAAGTTGGGGCAGAATCATCTGCCCCAACTTGTAGGACGCAGCACGGGGTGAGACGAAGACATAGGCGACTTTCATCGGGCTCCCACCTTCCTTCGACGCAGAGCCAGTGCCCCCAGCCCCGCTCCCAACGCCAACAGCGAAGCAGGCTCGGGCACAAACTCCAGCGTGTAGATAATGTCCGAGTCGGGAAGCGGGTTGCCATCCCAATCCAGAGCATTCACGAGGCGGAACTGGAAGATAAGAGGGTTGTTCTCGTCGGGCAGGATGTTGCTGGCAAAGATAATATGCTGATGAACCGCATCAGGGTCATTCTCATCCCATTCCAGCGTCCAAGTGCCCGCAAGCCCAGGACCGAAGATAGGGTCTACCTCACCCTCCACAACGCCAAATAGCCCATCCGAGATGAAGACCTGCTGGATGGTCACGCGGCGAAGCAGAGGGTGCGTCATCCCGTCTGGGATATCGAAGTCCCAGCCTTGGTCGATCCCGAACAAGCCGGGCAGAATCTCCTCGAACATCCGCTCCATTTTATAGGGTGGTTCAGCAAGTTCATCGGGTTCAACCACAGCCGGACGCCCGTCCAGAACACCGAGGTGGATGTCCTCCTCGTGGTCATGCTGTGCGAAAGTAGCGCTCATCAGCGCAGTCAGCGCTGCGCTCAGTCCAACGATTAGCAATCGCTTCATCATCATAGACCTCCTTTCTGGGTCTGTTTATTGCGACCCCTCGCCGACCGCTCCGAAGTTGAATAGCACTACGAGTAGGTCGGCATCATCCACGACGCCATCGCCGTTCACATCACTGGCGGGGTCGCTACTGCCAAATGCGAACAGCACCTGTAACAGGTCGGCGTCGTCGATGACATCGTCGTTGTTCACATCGCCCACCGTGTGGAAGTTCCAGTTAAGTTGGGATGCGCCCGAAAGCGGAACGCCATCAGCACGGCGGGAGAGATGTTTGTCCAGTTTCGCCACAACGGTGTATGTGCCCGCAGGTTGAGTGAACCCGACCATATAGGCATGAATGGCGTCGGGGTTAGGCGGTTGAGTTTGCTGGGCGAGGATTGTTCCGTTTTGGCGGAGCTGGACTGTTAGGAGCAGGTCGTAAAGGCGGGCTTGGTAGGTAGGTGCAGGTTGAACGCTTCCGAAAAGGCGTCGGGGATTGCCTGCAACCATGTAGACGCGGTACACACTCTCCATGTCGGCAAGCGGGGTTCCATCGCGTGCAACCGCTTGGATGGCGCGCACATCCCATACATAGACCCCTGCTTGATCCGTGGCGAAAATGAAGTGGTGGTGGGGAGTACCGAAGGTGGGCAAGTCGAAGTAGTTCTGGCACCCCTGAGAGCAGAACACATTCCCAATCCCAGAGCGAGTGCCCGTCAGGTTGGGACTTATCCACACCTGTTGAACACGGCAAGACTGAAGGTGGGGAATACCGTTTTCAAAGTAGAAGTCCATCCCCACATCCAGAATGAAGTTGCCGAACACACTCGACATCGTGCGCACAGGGTGGGGTTGCGGTTGGATAACCGCCACCTGTCCCTCTTGCGCTCCCAATAGTAGGTCGTTGTCATGTTGCGCAAACACTCCTGATAGAACGATGCCCATAAGGGCGATTAATGTCCACAATCTCATAAGCGAACCCTCCTAAAAAGGTTTAGGGAAATGGAACCAGATAAGAGCTTGCTTGCGAACTATGGCTAAACGCGCGCCCACACAGTGGGGTTATAAAGGTCTCGCAAGCAGAAGGGGAACAGGGGGTTATGCAGGCGGAGCGCGAGGGATAAGAGGACGGATGGAGGTGGTAGAAGCCGATAGCAGAGGCGCTTGGTAAGAAACGCTGTAGAGTTGCTGGAGCGGTGGTTGGATGGAGTTGAGAGCGGTGCGAAGTGGGTTATCGGGGGTGGCAGGTACTTTGTGCAAGGTACACACGAAGCAGTCGTGTCCCCCTGCACTCTGGACATCGTGAGTCAGCGGGTGGAGCAAAGTGCCCGTTAGGAGCACCAGCATCCACAGCAGACTTAGCCACCCTGCTGCGCGATGTGCATCGCTGTGCATCAAGGGTATTATACCCCAGGATTATGCCAATGCAACCGTTCGCGGAGCGAGTCTACGAGATTGTGCGCCAAATTCCCCATGGCAAAGTGATGAGTTATGGGCAAGTGGCAGAACAAGTATCGGGCACTACGGCGCGTCAGGTAGGGCGATGGATGGCGGTTGCACCGGAGGATGTGCCGTGGTGGCGCGTGGTGGGAGCCGATGGCGCTCTGCGCATCCGCCGTCGCGACCCCATGCTTGCCCAACTCCAGCGTGCCTATCTGGAAAGCGAGGGCGTTGCCTTCGATTCAGAAGGGCGTGTTCTAATGGAGCAGTTTCGGTATACTCCCTCTAAATGATGGACGAGACACGCTACACCCTAAGCGAACCTGAGCGCGCGCAGGTCGTGGAGCAACTGCAACGCGCCCTTGCTCAGCGTCCCGAGGTCGTGTTTGCTTATCTGCATGGCTCTTTCTTATTCGGCATTCCGTTTCACGACATCGACATCGCCCTCTCCATAGAGGATGCTTATCTCCAGCAAGTCCATCCACTGGACTACATCTTGGAACTGTCTGTATGCCTGAGCGACGCGGTGCACTTGCCGGTCGATGTGCATCTGCTGAATGAGGCACCGTTGGGGTTTCAGTTCTATGCCACTGCGGGTCAGCTCCTGCTCAGTCGGGATAAGGCGCGCCGATATGAGTTCATAGAGCACGTGCGACGCGACTATTGGGATTCTGAGCCGATGATACGCCACCATCTCCGAGAGGTGCTGAAATGAGGGAATTTGGAGGCGTTTCTGCAAGCGATAGGACAAGTAATGGGCACTGCGCTTTAGGGGTTCTAAGGCATCAGATCTGCCACTCGGAGTGTAGCGTGAGGAGCACTGAGAGGGCTAAGCGTCTCCTGCTCGTTCATCTTCAGCACAGTTTGATAGCCATATCTAAAGGCGCGTTTCGGCATCGGCACAGGATTGCGATAAACTTCCAATACGCGTTCGGGCAAGTTCAGCACCCAATATTCGGGAATGCCAGCGGAGGCATGTAAGCTCCCCTTAGTCTCGCGGTCCATCTTGAGCGTGGTGTCGGAGACCTCCACCACCAGCAAAGCGGTGGTTGGATGCTGGTGAGTATAGTCGCGGGGAGAACCTATCACGACCGCCACATCAGGGAGAGGTTCATCGTATTCGCTAAGACGAAGCGGAAGTTGACCCCGTACATCGTAACCTTCTTGGAAGATATTACGCAGAGCATTCTCCACCAGCCTTACTGCTGTGGCGTTCGTACTTTTCACTGGAACCTCCCTTTGAACTAACTCCCCTGCTATCAGCTCCAGCCGTTCTTCTGGTAGAAAAACACCACTATCCACCAACTGCTCGAACTCATCGCAGGTGAGCAGTCGGCGTGTGGGAAGGTAAGGGCGTCGCCTTGGCAATCGTTTCTTCGGAACTGTACGAACCGTTCCCATCAGAGAGATTGTACCTGAATCGGTTGCAGAGGCTTCGGGAGATAGTGCTTGTTCTTGGGGTAGAGAACACCTCCTCCTGAAACTCATGGTGTATAATTCCCGTACTGTAGGTGAGGAGGTCCTATCCTAATGGCAAAACGGTATGACGACGAGTTTGAACTGCCCGAAACGCAAATCCGCGCGCTGGCTATTCTCGAGGAGATAATCCGACTGGCACCGCGCAACGACATTCGCCTGATGCAACTGCTTCGCCTACTTCGCCACCAACTGGAGGTAGACGAACGCCAGATGCAGGAGGCGATGCAGGCACTCCAAGAGTATGAAGAGGCGTATCAAAAACTGACCTCGCCTGCCAACCGCATCGGGGTGTTTCTGGACTCTCCTGAGGAAGGAACCGCCTTGATTGCGCTGGGGGATAGCGAGTACTACGCCAATGTAGACCCGAAGTTAGACAACCCAGAGTTCAAAGTGGGCACGCGGGTGCGCGTGAATGAAGCCTTCGCCGTGATTGGCGATATGGGCTACCATCCCGCAGGTCCCATAGTAAAGGTGCAAGAGGTGTTGGACGGCAACCGCCTACGGGTGGCGAACGACCCACAAGGCATGAGCTCCCGAATCGTGTTCCGCTCATCCGACCTTCTCGACACGCTCATCAAGCCCGGTGATGAGGTGCGCCTCGAACCCAACTTCAAGGTGGCGATTGAGCATATTCCGCACCAAGAGGTGCGCGACTACTACTTCGAAGAGGTGCCTCCCATCGAGTGGAACCAAATCGGGGGACAAGAGGAAGCCATCCAACTCATCCGCGAAACAATCGAACTGCCTCTGCTCCATCCTGAAATCTTCAAGAAGTTCGATAAGCAACCGCTCAAGGGCATCCTGCTGTACGGACCGCCCGGCTGTGGCAAGACGCTCATCGGCAAGGCGACCGCCTACAACCTCACCCGCCAGTATTCCGAGCGGATTGGTAAGCCTGTGAAAGAGTACTTCATGTACATCAGCGGTCCGAAGATACTGAACATGTGGCTGGGTGAGACCGAGCGCATGGTGCGCGAGATTTTTGCGATTGCCCGCGAGAAGGCACGAGAGGGCTACCTTGTGTTCATCTTCATCGATGAGGCGGAGTCGATTCTGCGCACCCGAAGCTCAGGACGCTGGCTGAACATCTCCAACACCGTCGTGCCCCAGTTTTGTGCCGAGATGGACGGGCTGGTGAGCCTTGAAAATGTGGTGGTGATGCTCACCTCGAACCGTCCTGACTATATCGACCCCGCCATCCTGCGACCAGGACGTATCGACCGCAAGGTGAAGGTGCGCCGACCCGACCGTGACGCCACACGCGAGATTTTCGCCATCTACCTCCACGAGAACCTCCCGCTCGACCCAGAGTTCCTCAAAGAGTACGACACGCCTCAGGAGGCACGCGAGTGCCTCATCGAACAGGCAGTACAGTATCTCTGGCGTAAAGCACCTGATACCGAGTTCCTGCAGGTCTACCTGCGTAATGGGGGAGTGGAAACGCTCTATTGGCGCGACCTCGTGAGCGGTGCGCTGATTAAGTCGGTGGTCGATCGCGCGAAGGAGTATGCCATCCGACGCGCCATCAACGAGCCAGATGCCGAACACGGCATCCGCCCCGAAGACCTGCGAGTAGCGATTGAGCGCGAATACAGCGAAAACGAAATCTTCCCCAAGTCCGATGTGATGGAAGATTGGCTGAAGCTCATCGACTACGAACCTGAATATGTGGCAAGCGTGAAGCCAATTCGCCCCACCACTCGCCAAGACGATGCAAGCCGAACGGTCATCTAATCGGCAGTACCGCTGGGGCATTCTGGGCACAGGGAAGATTGCGCGTCGGTTTATGCAGGCGGCTCTCTCTGTGCCCTCCGCTCAGGTGGTGGCGATCGGCTCCCGTTCTCAAGAGACGGCGGACGCATTCGGAAGTACCTTCGGTGTCCCCAAACGCTACGGGAGCTACGAGGGAGTAATCAACGACCCCGAAGTGGAGATTGTGTATGTCGCCACGCCCCACTCTCTGCACCTGGAGAATACCCTCTCTGCGCTCTCCGCAGGCAAACATGTGTTGTGTGAGAAGCCGTTCACACTGAACGCTCGGCAGGCAGAGCAGGCAATCGCCGAGGCGCACCGGGCAGGTAAGTTCGTGATGGAGGGCATGTGGACGCGCTGTTTTCCCGTGATGCGCGAGGTGGTGACTCGTGTACGAGAGGGAGCGATTGGCACCCTCCACTATCTGCAAGCCGATTTCGGCTTCCAGCCTCCCTTTGACCCCCAAAGCAGGCTGTTCAATCCCGAACTGGGTGGGGGTGCCCTGCTGGATGTGGGCATCTATCCCGTGGCGTTGGCGTACCAGTTTTTGGGCGCACCTCAAACGATTGTGTCCACCGCCACCTTAGGACAAACGGGCGTGGACGAGCTGGACGGGATTGTGTTCCACTACGCCAACGGTGCAATCGCAATGCTTTCGGCGTCCCTGCGCGTAAACACTCCCAAACAAGCCGTGTTGTGCGGTTCCGAAGGGATGGTGCTCTTTCCTGCGCCTTGGTGGAAGCCGTCGGAGGCTATCTTGACCCGCAACGACGGCACGCAGGAACATCTGCGCTATTCCTACGAAGGGGATGGCTTGCAGTTCGAAATCCGCCATGTACACGACTGCCTCGCCAAAGGGCTAACAGAAAGCGAGTGGATGCCCTTAGACGACACTCTCGCTATCATGCGTACCCTCGACACCCTGCGCGCCCAGTGGGGAGTGGTCTATCCGGACGAAACACCATAGCGGAATTGCGAGTGGGGTATACTGTTAACGGGCACCGGTGGGGAAAAGAGTGGGGTTTTTGCCCACTCTTTTCTTTATAGCAGGTTGCCTAAGGGGGCAAGTGCGATGCAATGCAACGAGATTATAGAGGTTTTGAAGCAGTTGGAACGGGAGCGCAACATCCCGTATCCTGAACTGGTGGCGACCCTTGAGGGGGCAATCGCTAACGCCTATCGTCGTCAGCGTCACCTCCCCCACACAGCGCGTATTCGCGCGGAGTTCTCACCGAGCTATCCGAACTGCTTTCGTGTGTATGCCGAGAAGGAAGTGGTCGGGATTGTCACCGACGAGCATACCCAGATTAGCTTAGAGGAAGCCCAGAAGATAGACCCCAACTTGGAAGTAGGCGACACGGTGAAAATCGAGATGCCGTTCGAAGAGTTTGGACGCGTAGCCGTACAGAACGCGTTTCAGGTGCTGGTGCAACGCCTGCGTGAGTTGGAGCGGGAGCACGCTCTGCAAGACCTCAACGCCAGCATAGGCGATGTTATCACTGCGCGTATCGAACGGTTCGTCGGTCCGAAAGTTCTGCTTTCCTATGGACGGATAGAGGTGATACTGCCCGAGAAGTACCAAAGTCCTCGCGATACCTACGAGATTGGCGAGTATATCAAAGTGCTGGTATTGGAGGTGCAAGTGCCTCAACGGGAAGGCGGACGCGAGCCACGCCTGCGCGATATGAAGGTGATAGCCTCTCGCACCGACCCGCGCCTTGTGGCACGCCTGCTTGCCCACGAATCGCCTGAGGTTGCCAGCGGTGATGTGGAGATAAAAGCCGTCGCCCGTGAACCCGGCGAGCGCACCAAGATAGCCGTCCATTCCAAGAACCCGCTGATAGATGCGGTGGGCGCGTGTCTTGGTCAGCGTGGGATGCGCATCCAAGCGATTAGCAACGAACTGTTTGGAGAGCATATCGATGTGATCGAGTGGAGTAGCGACCCTGAGAAGTTCATCCGTGAAGCGCTGAACCCCGCCCGTGTGAACCGTGTGATATTAGACAAACAGGAGAAGAAGGCACTCGTGGTCGTGCCGAACAACCAACTGCGTCAGGCGGTGGGGCGCGGTGGGGTCAATGTGCGCCTTGCAGAACAGCTCACAGGCTGGGAAATCACAGTGCGCTCGGAAGAGGAGATTGCAAAAGGCGATAAACCCGTCCGCACGGGTCCGTGATGAACAAAACCTATCTGTAGCAGGGGCGTCCTGCCTGTGTAATCCCCCCTTTGATTCCCCCCTTAGTAAGGGGGGTAGGGGGGATAGGCGAGACGCCCAAGCCACTTAGGGAAAAAGTCCGTCTATGCGAAAGAGTGACAATACGAACAAGGATACTCCTCTCCTTCATCGGCGGTGCGCCTACTGCAGGCGCACCGCTCCAAAAAGCCAACTGCTACGCTTTGTGCGCCATCCGCACACGCGCCAAGTGGCGCATGACCCCCAACAGCGACTTCCAGGTCGTGGAGCCTATCTCTGCCCCACGCGCTCATGTGTTCAAGGAGCCATCAAGAAGCGCAGTCTGGAGCGCGCGCTCAAAGTGCCCCTACCGCAGGAACTGCTGCAGGAGGTGCTTGCCACCTTGCCCGATTAGAGCATCTGTCCGTAGTCCCGCAGAAGCCCAATCACCTTACCGATGACGCGTGCCTCTTCAGGCTTCACATAGAGAGGCTCGTAGGCAGGGTTGGCAGGCTGAAGGCGCACGCGGTTGCGCTCAAAAAAGATACGCTTGACCGTTGCCTCCTCGCCAATCAGCACTGCCACCAGCTCGCCGTTGTAAGCCGTCTGCTGGGGCTTGATAATCACGAGGTCGCGCGGGAGGATATGCTCGCCCACCATACTATCGCCCTTGACCCGCAATAAGAAGGCATTCTCCACATTGCGCACCATATCGGCAGGCACAGGGATGAGGTCTTCGATATTCTCGTGAGCGAGGATGGGCGTACCCGCTGCAATCGTACCCACCAGTGGAAGCATGCGCACGCGCTCGCGGTCGGGCTGATAGTCGGGGTGCAGAATGCGAATCGAGCGGGCTTGACTGCCGCGCTCAATATAACCCTTGCGCTGGAGTGCATCCAGATGAATGGCGACCCCACGCAGGCTTTTGACCATGCCAATTCCCTGCTGAATCTCGCGCAGGGTGGGCGGGTAGCCATGCTCCTGAGTAAACCGCACGATGAACTGCAGAACCGCTTTTTGCGACTTCGTTAGCCCTTTCGCCATCGTTCGACCTCCTTTAGCCCTCTCCCCTAAGCCCTCTCCCACTATGGGGAGAAGGATAGGGGCGAGGGCGTCCTTCACTCCGCTCAGAACAGCACAGGAAACGGTGGTTCCCCATGATGGTAGAATATTGTACACTATCTTTTGTCTACCTGTCAAGGGGTAAGGGGGTTAAAAGGGCGAATTGGGGGGAATTTTGCCCTCAATTCTTGTCTAATCGCCAAGTCGTGCCTTGGGGGCTATCTTCCAGTAGGATACCCAACTCCTTCAAGTCGTTGCGGATGCGGTCGGCAAGCTCGTAGAGTTTGCGGGCGCGCAGTTCCTGACGCCATGCAATCACGCACGCCATCAGAGGTTCCAAATACTCGCTCTGGGCAGTGGGAATTGCCAACGGCACGCCCAGCACCGTCTCCATCATCCACTGGAGTGCACTTCGCAACGCCACCAGTTCGCCCAAGGTAGCCTGTGGGTCGGAAGCGTTGAGGCGTTGGTTTATCTCGCGCACGACTTCAAACACAACGGCAATCGCCTGCGCCGTATTGAAATCATGGTTCATGGCGTCGGTGAACTGCTGTAGATAAGGTTGGGCGACGGCAACATTCGGTTCAGGTGGGGTAGGCAGTGTGCGCAAGAGGGCATCGGTGCGCTGGACAGCGGTGCGAATGCGCTCCAAAGCCGAGCGCGCTTCGTCTAACCGCTCATAGCCGAACTCCAAGGGGGTACGATAGTGGACGCTCAGCAGGAAAAAGCGGATTACTGCAGGTTCGTACTGCTGGCGTAGCTCCCGAATGGGCACCATCCGCCCAGTGGATTTGGACATCTTCTCGGCACCCAAGCGCACAGGTCCCCAGTGGAGCCAGTAGCGCGCAAACGGCTTTTCGCAGTGCAGATACGCCTCCGACTGGGCAATCTCGTTCTCGTGGTGCGGAAAAACGAGGTCCATCCCACCCGCGTGGATGTCGAAAGAGGGTTGGAGATACTTCAGGCTTAGGGCGGAGCATTCAATATGCCATCCCGGGCGCCCTGGTCCCCAAGGGCTATCCCAAGCAGGCTCTCCGGGTTTTGCGGACTTCCAGAGGGCGAAATCTTCAGGGTGACGCTTACGCTCGTCCACTTCGATGCGTGCGCCTGCCTGCAGTTCCTCGACCGTGCGTCCCGACAGCTTGCCATACTCTGGGAACTTATTCACCTCGAAATAGACATCGCCATCGACCACATAGGCATAGCCGTCGTTGACCAGTTGTTGCACCATCTGGATAATGGCGTCCATGTTTTCAGTGACCTTCACGAAATGAGGCAGGCGGACGCCCAGCGCTTGGGCATCTTCGATGTACATGGTGCTATATTTCTCGGCGACCTCTTGGGTCGAGATGCCCTCTTCATGAGCGCGCCGAATAATCTTATCGTCGATATCGGTGAAGTTCTGCACGAAGTGGACGCTGTAGCCGAGCTGTTCGAACCAGCGCCAGACCACATCCATCACCACGACCCCGCGCATATGCCCCACATGGGCGGGGGCTTGAGGCGTAAGCCCGCACGCGTACATACTGACCTTGCCCGGCTCGCGTGGGATAAAGACCTCCTCTTTGCGTGTGAGCGTGTTGTACAGCCGAAGCTCCGCCATAGCGAGGGGATTATACCCAGCAGATTGCGGGTTTTTGAGCAACCCCGTATTAGCACGGAAACGGTTCAGGCAACCACATGGCACAATCTCGATAGGCGCGGGGGAAACCCCAAGGCGGATGGCTTAAAGACTTCTCTCATCAGCACCGTCCAGCGCCACCGCCACACCCCCTGCGGAAGGTTCACTTTTACCGCAGGGGGCTTTTTTAAGAAGACGAGAGGCGGGTGGGGAGGAACCCGCCTCTCCAGGGGTAGGGGAGGTGCGACCAAGTTTAGCAGGAGGTTCTCTGGTCAACCTGTACCCTGTCGCTCAATTTTCATTATCGGCACGCGTTGCGCTTTTCTTTAGGGGACACATCGCACTACTCAATCGTAGCACGGGCATTCTTGCCCATCGGCTAGATGGGCGAGACGCCCAAGCCACACCATCGTAGCATAGGCATCCTCGCCCGTGAAACGATCCAGTTTAGCAAGAACCCCCAAGAATGCTCCGATAGAAAGGCACCGTGTATTCCACAGTATGGCGGATGTGGAAGCGGTCGGACTGTTCACGGGCGCGGTGCCCTAAGGAGTGCGCCAGTGCAGGGTCTTTCAGCACTTTCAGAATGGCATTTGCGAGGGCGGTCGGGTCTTCTGGTGGCACGAGAAGCCCCGTCTGCTCGTGCTGAATCAGCACTCTCAGCTGGGGAATGTCGCTTGCAATCACGGGTAGCCCGCATGCCATCGCTTCCATCACCGCCATGCCCAGCCCTGACTTGCGCGCAGGGGCGACCAGCACATCGGCACTTGCGTACAGCTCCTCTACTGCGCTCCAGTAGCCGAAGAAGCGAATATGGTGGGGCTGTCTGCTCTTCAGGCTCAGTTTGACCAGACGCGTGTTGTCAGGCCCATCCCCAGCAAGCCAAATATCTGCCTGTGGGAACTCTTCCCACACTCTCTGCATCGCCAACAGCGCAGTATCGAAGCCCTTATGCGGTTCGAACCGCCCCACACACAGCACAATCGGGCGGTCTAAGGGCACATGGAACAGGTTGCGCATCGCCTCGCGGTCGGGCAGTTTCTGGAAGCGGTCTAAATCGACCCCGCCATGCACCACCTCTACCCGCTCTGCGGGCACGCCTCCTGCGATAAGCCCTTCGCGCACCGAGTCGGAAACCGCCAAGATGGCGCGGGGGAACTTCGCTATCCATCGCCAAAGGGCACGCACCAGCGCACTCTTGTGAAGAAGCAGGTGATGAACAGTCCATATCCACGGGTAGTTCTGGCGAAAGGCGAGGGCACATATCCAGCCTGCGCGTACTCCGTGGCAGTGGGCGAAAGGGAAACCTTGAGCCTGCTGGCGGAGAGTGCTAACCGCGCGGTGGTCGGCTATTAGCCCTGGGCGGTCGCGGATAAAATCGGGACCTGTGAGGGTGGGCGCAAAGCCGTGTTCGGGCAGGTACTTCAGTAGCCCCTGCACATGGCGAAGCATCCCGCTACTGCTGGGACGCACCACCAACAGCATCGGGATAGGTTTTTGCGCCTCCCGCTCTTCCCAAGCAGGAGCGGTTTTGGGGGTTGGGGCGGATAACAGGCTCGTCCCACTCATCGCGGTACTGGTACTGCCTCCAACAGGCTCATCAGGATACGGTCGGCATTCAACCCTTCCACCTCGGCTTCTGGTTTCAGGATAAGGCGATGGCGTAAAACGGGAAGCACTATCTGCTTCACATCATCGGGCGTAACGAAGGTACGCCCCCTCAGCACTGCCAGCGCTTTGGAGACCAACAGCAGTGCAATCCCTGCGCGGGGGCTTGCCCCAACCAGCAGATATTCATTTTGGCGCGTTCGGCGCAGAATCTGGAGAATGTAGTGCTGAACTTCCTCATGGGTTTGAACAGAGCGCACCAGTTCACGGCAATCTTCCAGCTCGTCTGCGCTCATCACCGTTTCCAGCCCTACCTCTGCCAAGCGGTGCGAGCGGAAGCCTGTGTCGTGCATTCTTAAGATTGCCGACTCTTCGGTTTCGTTGGGATAGTCCATCACGATTTTGAGCAGGAAGCGGTCGAGCTGTGCCTCTGGGAGTGGATAGGTACCTTCGTACTCGATGGGGTTCTGGGTGGCGAACACCATGAAAGGGCGTGGGAGCGGGTGGGACGTGCCGTCGATGGTCACCTGACGCTCTTCCATCGCCTCTAACAGTGCCGATTGGGTTTTGGGAGGAGTACGGTTGACCTCATCTGCAAGCAGGATGTTCGTGAAAATCGGACCGTAGCGCACCCGAAAGTCGCCTGTCTGGGCGTTGTAGATAGTAGTGCCGATGAGGTCGGAGGGCATCAGGTCGGGCGTGAACTGCACGCGTCGGAACTCCAGCCCGATGGTTTGCGCAAGCACCCGCACAAGGAGCGTTTTGGCAATCCCTGGCACTCCCTCAATTAGCACATGCCCATCAGCAAGCAGGGCGCAGAGGGCTTGGGTCAGCACCTCGCGCTGACCAATAATCACGCGCCCAATCTGTTCCTGAACACGCTCCAAGATGTCGCTGAGTTGCTCAAGGGTCTTCACTCTCCGCCTCCGTTGTGGGTTACGAAATCCACCGCTGTGCCCTCTGCAATCGCTTCAGCACGCGCTCCTTGCCCAACACCTCCATCATCTCGAACAGGCTGGGACCGGTGGTGCGTCCGCTCAGTGCCACGCGCACGGGGTGAATGACTTCGCCTCCTTTGACCCCAAGCCAGGCAATCACCTCGCGCGTCACCCGTTCAATTTCGGGTGCAGTCCACGGCTCTAGCGCTTCATACCGATGCAGGAGCGATTCCAACATCTGGGGGATGTGGGGCTGGGTGTACCATTTCTTGACCGCAGACTCATCGATGAGGTAGTTCTCGGTGAAGAAGAAGTCGGTGAGCGCCACTACATCTTTGAGCAGTTTCATCTTCTCCTGCTCCAACGGAATAACGCGCTCGGCGTAGGCACGGGTCTCGGCATCTAACTCGTTCGGCAGCAGACCCGCCTCCTGCAGGAAAGGCAGGCAGAGTTCGATTAGCCGCTCTTTCGGGAGTTGGCGAATGTAGTAGCCGTTCATCCAGAGCAGTTTCTCGTGGTGGAAGATAGAAGGGTTATCGGATACCCGTTCCAGCGAGAACTCTCGGATAATCTCCTCTCGGCTCATGATTTCGCGGTCGTCGCCGGGGTTCCACCCACAGAGCGCGAGGAAGTTGAACATGGCATCGGATAGGTAGCCCTCCTGAATGAACTCGATGAAGTTCACTGAGCCGTGGCGCTTGGAGAGTTTCTGTCGGTCTGACCCCAGCAACAGGGGCAAGTGAGCGAACAGGGGAGGCTCCCAACCGAGCGCCTTGTACAGATTGAGATGGCGAGGCATGCTGGCGACCCACTCGTCGGCACGAATCACATGGGTGATTTGCATGTAGTGGTCGTCCACCACATTCGCAAGGTGATAGGTGGGGTAGCCGTCCGATTTGAGCATCACGAAGTCGTCGGTGAACTTGTTTTGGAACACCGTGCGCCCGTGGATGAGGTCTTCGTACTCCACCGTGCCTTCTAAGGGCATTGCGAAGCGTATCACATAGGGTAGCCCGTCGGCTTCTCTGGCTCTGACTTCGGCAGGGGTTAGCTTCCGGCAACGGCGGTCGTACATAGTGGTAGCAGCGCCCTGCGCACGCTGAGCTTGGCGCATCTGCTCCAGCTCTTCGGGCGTGCAGAAGCATTTGTACGCCTTGCCCTCCTCCACCAGCTGGTGCGCTATCTTTTGATACAGCTCCAACCGTTGGGACTGGTGGTAGGGCGCATGGGGACCGCCTACAATCGGACCCTCATCCCAATCTAAACCGAGCCACCGCAGCGATTCGAGAATGCTCTCCTCAGAGCCGGGCACATAGCGTGTGCGGTCGGTATCTTCTATTCGGACGATGAACTTGCCCCCATGGTGGCGTGCGAAGAGCCAGTTGAAGAGCGCGGTGCGGATATTGCCTACATGAGGGAATCCTGTCGGACTGGGTGCATAACGAACTCTCACCATCGGTATCCCTTTTGCCTCCCTTAGGGTGTTGCATTCGTGGTTTGGGCATCTTGCCCATCCCCCCTAACCCCCCTTAGTAAGGGGGGAATCAAAGGGGGGATACTTGGTTCTATCTGCTCTAAGGCAGGGGCGTAGTGTTCCATCAGGTGGTGCACCAGTTCGCGCAAGGGAATGGGTTGCCTGCCTGGAAGGGCTGGCTTGGCAATCTGGCGGATGGCGTCCAGCGGATGGCGTTTTCGGTGGACCACCTGCAAAAGCCACTCGGAAGCGTTCTCTACGGGGAGGTGAACCTCGTATCCGTTCATCTCAAGGAACGCCAAAGTGGCGATGAAAACAGTGCGCAGGTTGCCCTGGGCGAAGGGGCGATACCGCAGATAGCCCCACAAAAACCGTGCAGACTGCAACAGCACATCTCGGCTCTGGCGATAACTATACTGATAGTAGGTCGCTTCCTCAAGGCGGTCGTAGGAGTAAGGTTGCGGACAGCCCACTACCTCCGTATTAATCCAGATGAGGTCTTGGAGTGTCAGGTAGCGCCATTCGAAGGTGGGACCAGGCGCAGGTTGCAGGGTGTTGCGAATGGGTTCGGGCAAGTTCTCGATGGGCACCAGTGCGGAAGCGCGCTGTTCCTGCTCTATCTGTCCCAAGAGAGCGCGCAGGCTCGGTAGGATTGCCAACACGAGGTCGGTATAGGTATGCGGACTAAGGGTAGGGACTTTCTGGGGATAGGTGCGCGCTAAGAGTGTTGGGTCGCTTAGCAGGTTTCGCACCTCTTCGGGAGTTAGGTTCACCTCGGCGCCGTTGGCACTCAGGAATGCCAATGTTATCACGAGCGCAACGCTCGTATTGTAGTCGCGGAAGGGTTGGAGCACAAGCAGAGCGCTCAATAACTGCTGGGCACGCTCTCCAAGTGTGCTTTCAGGGGGGGCGAGGCTCCCCACCAGCAAAGCGCGCTCCAATCGGTCGGGGTCATACTCACTGGGGCGAAGGGCGGTACGCTCATAGGTGAAGGCGACCTCGCGCTCGGTAGGATAGCGAAACGGTTTGGCGCGTGCACTCGCCCGCGCAATCGGCTTCTGGTAAGCGCTGAGCGTTTCCAGCAGAGTTTCCCCGCTTACTTGAGGAAGCAGTTCCTCGATTGCCGAGCGAGTGGAGGTGTCCAACTGGTTCCAACCGTCGCTTAGGTCGCGCACCAGCACCCCTGCTTGGCGCAGGGTATCGCTCAACTCCGACGCGCTCACTATCCGCTCCCGAAGATTCTCAATCAGGGCGACGATGGGTGCCATGCAGGCTTGATTGTACCCTATGGAAGGCTTTAGCAGGATTTGTACCCCTCTTGCGTGAACCGTTGTGTATGTTTGCGTTCGAGGTGATAAGCATAAGCGAAATGAGTAAGGCTCTTACTCTGGCAGAGCGAGGCAAGGCGCGTATGCCCATCCTCATACAGGAAGGAGCTATCCCCTCAGAGCAGTACGCCGTGGAAGAGCTGGCGAAGCACTTGGAACTGCTCACTGGAGCAAAGTTTGAAGTGCGCCTTGCCACCCCAACTGACCTACCCAAGAGAGGAATTGTGGTGGGGCAGGGAGCGGTCGCCAAGAGCCTATTCCCCGAGGTGTCCTTTGAGCAACTTGACCCCGAAGAGGTGGTGATGCGCACGAAAGGCGACTATCTGTTGCTGGCAGGTGGGCGTCCGCGAGGCACTCTCTATGCGGTCTACCGCTTCTTGCATACCTATGGAGGTGTCCGATGGTGGGCTCCTTGGGCGACCCATATCCCCAAGAAGCGCACCTTTCGTATCCCTCCTCTGCAGGTGAACGAAAAGCCCGCCTTCGAGTATCGGGAGTCGTTTTGGTACCCCATGTTTGATGGGGATACCGCCGCGCGCAGCTACTCGAACGGTCATACCCCTCGCCTTACCGAAAAGCATGGAGGCAAGATTCGCTATGTGGGCTTTGTACACACCTTTTATTGGCTCGTGCCTCCCGAACAGTATTTCGCGGCACATCCAGAATGGTACAGCCTCATCGAGGGCAAGCGTCAGTGGGAGCGAGCGCAACTTTGTTGCACCAATCCGGAACTGCGTCGGTTTTTGGTGGAGCGCGTGCGCCAAATCTTACGGGAAAACCCCGATGCGAACATCATCTCCATCTCACAAAACGATTGGACAGGTGCGTGCCAGTGTGATTCGTGTAAAGCCATCGACGAGCGGGAAGGCACTCATGCAGGTTCCGTGCTGGATATGGTTAACTTCATCGCTGAGCAGTTAGAGGCAGAGTTTCCGAATGCGGCGTTCGATACGCTTGCCTACTGGTACACCCGCAAGCATACGCGCACACTGCGCCCACGCCGAAATGTGATTGTGCGCCTCTGCTCAATCGAGTGCAGTTTCTCACGCCCGCTAAGCGACCCTGTGAATAAGGCGTTCGCGGAAGATATCCGCGCTTGGAGCCAGTTGAGCGAACGGCTCTATGTGTGGGACTATACGACCAACTTCGTCCACTACATTCTCCCCCATCCGAACTGGTTCGTGTTGGGCGAGAATGTGCGGTTCTTCCATCGCCACAATGTGCGTGGGCTGTTTGAGCAGGGTGCGTACCAATCGCACGGCGCCGAGATGGCGGAACTGCGCGGGTGGCTCCTTGCCCAGCTTATGTGGAACCCCTATCAGGATGACCGCAAACTCATCGACGAGTTCCTGAAGGGCTACTATGGCAAAGCCGCTCCCTATATCAAACGCTACATGACGCTGATGGCAGAGAGGGCGAAAGATTTCTACATGGGCTGTTTTGCGAATCCTCATGAAGCGCCCTACCTGAGGTACGAGGTGCTGTCGCAAGCCGAAGCGCTATGGGAGCAAGCGGAGCGTGCCGTCCAGCATGACCCCGACCTGCGCTGGCGGGTTCAGATTGCACGGTTGCCGATTTGGTACGCATGGCTCATTCGATGGGAGGCACTCCAAGAGGAGGCAAAGCAGTCGGGTAAGCCGTGGAGCATGCGCCTGAGCAAACAGGAACTGGCAGAAAAGTGGCTCCAGATTGCGACTGCGCCCGGACCGCCGGGCTGGTCGCCCATCACCCATGTGAACGAGGGTGGGCTAACCCCTCAGCAGTTCGTCGACCGCGTGCTGGGTCGGTAGGGGCGCATATTCGCCAGTTCACAGCGTGTGGTTCTATCGTAGGGAGCATTACCAGACCGAAAGATTGGCTGTGGGTAGAGGTGGAACCCACCTGCACCCAAACTGTCCGCGATGAGAGTCACAGGAGAGGTTCTGGCGGAGGGTAGAGTCCCTTCCGAATTGCCTGCTTGCGCCTGTTGCACTGCGCGAGTTCCCGCGCCTCATCTTCCGTAAGAGGCTCGTTCCATTCACGCTTCTCTTGCAAAAGTTCGAGTCTCTGACCAAGTTCATCGGGCAAATCGAGGATAGGTAAGCGAGCCAATCGCTTCTGTTGTTCCTCTTGCTCTACCTGCGAGGGCGTTCGCGCAAGCCAAGCGACCTCAAATTCATGATGCCAAGCGTATGGGATAGTAGGGGTGAAGGTTATCCATCTGGCTCCTGTTAGGAGTTCACTGTACTTATTGAGCAGATTTTCTACAGTGGTGTAGAACTCCTCTATCTGTGTATCCTGAGGAGCCTTCACCTCAAAGTATTGTGGGTCTATGTGAGCAATTACCTTGTTGACAAACGCCTCGATTGCTTCATACTTTGCTTCTAAATGCGCCATATCCGCCTCTACAATACTTGGGTCTAAGTGGGTTTTACACTGTCCCGCCCAAGTCTGCTCAAACTCTTGCTCTATCTCCTGACGCATAGCCTCTTTCATTTGCTCTTTGATAGTGCGTATAGCCTTCTCCTTGAGTTCCTCTTTGCCTTCCCAGAGTTTGTCGAACTCGGGACCGCTCATAATCTCCATCTCATCAATAGCCTTTAGTCTCTTCTCGGCGCGCTGGAGATACCACTCCTTCGTGATGAACGAGGCGTGGTCTCTGATCTCCCCCAGTAGTCGATAGAGCGATTCGGGTTTGTGATGCTTATCAGCCAGCCGTCGTGCGCCCATTAGTATCGTGTGAACATAAGTGTAGGGCATCCACCACCCGCGAAACAAATTGGGGCGACCTTGCAAGTCGGGGTTTTGGCTCGCCATCTCCTGAACGGCACGATAGAGGTAGCGCACCTTCGAGAGGACTACCATCTGACGGATAAGATTGTCCAATTTCTCTTTCCAATCCTCGATCTGTTCCACTGGCTGAGGTTTTTCTGTGTGCATCATCACTCCACTAACGGTGGGATTATACCTCAGTACCTATCCTGTGCTCCTGAGAGGTTTTACATGGTATAATCCCCCACAAGTGAGGTGATAAAGCGATGGTAGCCACAACACCAGTACGACGGCTCTCTTTGGATGATTTGCCCCACTTGAACACGGGCAAACGCACCCGACTGTACCGCATGATGTATCAGTTCGGGCTACGCAACGGCACGCTGATGGTTCTGCCCTACGACCAAGGGCTGGAGCATGGACCGCGCGACTTCTTCCCTTATCCCCCCTCAGGCGACCCCGACTACATCTGCCAGATGGCAATCGAAGGGGGCTTCAACGCCGTGGCGTTCCAGTACGGCATAGCCGAGAAATATATCGCCAAGTATGCCGGCAAAATCCCGCTGATTCTGAAGCTCAACGGCAAGACCGAAATCCCCTCCGATGCGCAAGCGTTGTCGCCTCTGAACTCGCGGGTAGAAGATGCAGTTCGGCTCGGTGCCGACGCCGTGGGCTACACACTCTATGTTGGCTCTCCGCGCCAAGATGACGACTTCCGCCAGTTTATGGAAGTGCGGGAGGCAGCGGAGAAGTACGGCATGCCCTTAATTGTGTGGTCGTACCCGCGTGGCGAGGCGGTGGAGGCGAAGGGCGGACGCGACAGCCTCTGGGCAGTGGATTACGCAGCGCGCGTCGCAGCGGAGTTGGGTGCAGACATCGTGAAGATAAACTTCCCGAAGCTCGCTCCACCTGAGAAGCGCGCCCTCCATCCCAAACCCTACAACGAACTGGAAGAGAGCGACGAGGAACGCATCCGCCGTGTGATCGGCTCTGCAGTCAACACCTTCGTGCTCCTTTCGGGTGGGGAGAAGGGCAACGATGCCGATGTGCTTCAAAAGGTGCGCCTCTCGATGGCGGCGGGGGCGGTCGGCATGATTTTCGGGCGCAATGTGTGGCAACGCCCCTATAACGAAGCCCTCCAACTGGTGGAGCAGATTCGGGAGATACTCCACCAACATGGGCGCTAATGCCTGACCAGGTCTTCATCGAAGGTATCGAGTTCTATGCCTATCACGGGGTGCCCGACGCAGAACAACAGGTCGGGCACCGCTATCGCGTCGACCTCACCTTAGAGGTAGACCTCCGCCAAGCAGGGCAAACCGACCAAATCGGCGCTACGGTCGACTATGGTGCAGTCGCGCGACTGGTTCAGCAAATTGGCACGGGCACTCAAGTACGCCTGATGGAAACGCTTGCCGAACGCATCTGCGCTGAAATCCTGCACCGTTTCCCGAATGTCCAGCGGGTGCATTTAGAACTCAGCAAACGCCTGCCCCCCACCGGCACGATTGTGGAGCTGGCAGGAGTGCGTATCACGCGCACACGGAACGATTGACCATGCAGACCCAGCGCCTCATTCTCACAGGCGACCCTGCCCATGACGATGCCCTCATCCGCCAAGCGTCCGCTATTATTCGAGCGGGCGGGTTAGTCGCCTTCCCTACTGAGACCGTCTACGGATTGGGGGCGGACGCCTTCAATCCCTCCGCAGTACGCCGTATCTTCGAAGCGAAGCGTCGCCCCGCCTGGGACCCGCTAATTGTGCATGTCATCAGCCGAGAGCAACTGCTCCTACTAATTGATGAACTGCCTCCCCAAGCCGATGCGCTCCTACAGCGTTTTATGCCGGGTCCGCTGACGCTAGTTCTGAAGCGCTCTGAGCGTGTGTCCGACCTGATTACTGCAGGGCGCGATACGGTGGCAGTGCGAATGCCTGCCCATCCCGTTGCCCAAGCGCTCATTCGCATGAGCGAGACCCCTATCGCTGCGCCCAGCGCCAATCGGTTTGGGCGACCCAGCCCCATTAGAGCCGACCATGTGCTTCACGACTTGGGAGGCGAGATTGAGGCGGTGCTCGATGCAGGCGAGACCCCTGTGGGCGTGGAATCGACAATAGTGGATTTGACCACCACTCCCCCTACGCTCCTGCGTCCGGGTGGAGTCTCACTGGAGGCACTGGAAGAGGTCATCGGCACGGTGCGCGTCTTTGCGGAGGTAGGGCAAGCGGGTCAGCCGTTGCGGGCGCCGGGCACCAGCCCGCGCCACTATGCGCCCCAAGTGCCCGTGCTGTTATGCGCCCCTGAGCCATCTGTGCTGTATGGAGCGGTGCGCGACGCGCTCAGCCAGCACGAGTGGGTAGGCGTCATGCGCCCTGAGGGGTGGCGAATCCCCTCTCATAGGCGGGTGATAGCGTTTGAGTGGGGCAGATGGGGCGATTGGGAAGGATTGGCGAGGCGGTTGTTTGAAGGGCTACGGTGGCTGGAGGCGCAACAGGTACATGCAATTATATGCCCGCTCCCACCTGCCGAAGGGTTGGGGCGCGCGCTCCGCGACCGCTTAGAGCGCGCCTCCGCTCAAGAGCGATAGCCTACCACAAGCCGAGCGATTCGTTCGGCAATCACCTCCAAGAGAGCCTCGTCCGTCGTGTCGAACGCCCCGACCTGCGTGCCATCCACATCGATCTGCCCCAGAATCTTGCCCGTTTCGGGATGGCGTATCAGCACCACAATCTCGGAGAGTGTCTCCAAGTTGCACGCAAGGTAGTTCGTGCGTGTGCGCACATCTCGCACAATCTGGTTCGCTCCCTCTGCTATTGCGGTTCCACACACACCCCGCCCAACAGGAATGCGCACATGCTCGGTGGGCGGTCCGACATAGGGTCCTAACACCAGCTCGTCGCCACGAAGCCAGTAGATACCGACCCAGTGGTAGTGAGGGAGCGTCTCGTGCAGATAGTGCATAAGCGACTGGAGACGCTCCTCTACAGGGCGGTCTGCCTCCAGAATCGCCTCGCTTTGGGCAAGTACCTCCGCTGCGACCACATCTTCTATCATGGGGACTTACTCTCCGATTTCGGTTTGGGCTTCCAGGTCGGGATGAGTTCCGCTTTGACAATCGTGTCGCCCTTCACGATGCGGTCGACGACCTCCATGCCCTCCACAACGCGCCCGAATATCACATAGTTGCCGTCCAGTTGGGGCAGGTCTTTGAGACAGATGTAGAACTGGCTTCCTGCGCTATCGGGGTCGGGAGTGCGTGCCATTCCGATGGCTCCGCGCTTGTGCTTAAGGGAATTCGGTTCGAACTTAATCGTATAGCCAGGTCCGCCTGTGCCGAGTCGCGGGTCATCGATGGGGAGGGTTTTGGACTGAGGGTCGCCTGCTTGTGCCACAAAATCGGGCACCACACGGTGGAATCGTATGCCGTCATAGAAGCCGTCTTTGACCAGCTTGATGAAGTTCTCGCTGGTCTTGGGTGCCTCCTTGAGGTTCAGTTCGATAATGATGTCGCCCTTGTCCTTGATAGTCATCTTCACATAGGCAAACTCTGCATTGGAAGTGGGGGGCTGTTCGCTTTTCTGACCCTCTTGTTGGGGAGTAGTCTCTTGGGGGGTGCTTTGTTGTTCCATCGCTCCTCCTGTCTCGGCAGTTGAGTTCGCTTGGCACGCAGATAGCCCTCCCATCATCAGCACTGCCACGACGAGCCAACCTATACTCTGGAGCATCCTCTTTGAGCCTCTCATAGCCTTGTAGTGTACCTTATCCTATTCCGCCCTGTTCAAGCGGAACTGGGTGGGGAATAGCTCGGCAAGTGTGGCGCGTCGGACAAGGTGGTCGGGGGTCGCCAACCATACGATGCACTGCTGAGGGTCTTGCACAAACTCAGATAGGACTTGCAAGCAGGCGCCGCAAGGCGGTGCGCCCTCTTGGGTAATGACCGTAACCGCAACGATTGTGCGTGCCCCCTCGGAAACCGCTTTGAATAATGCCACACGCTCTGCGCAGACCGATAGTCCATAACTTGCGTTCTCCACATTGCACCCTGTGAAGATGCGCCCCTCCGCAGTGCGGATTGCCGACCCCACCGCATAGCCCGAATAGGGCGCATAGGCGCGCATGCGTGCCTCTTGCGCCTGACGAAGCAGTTCCTGTTCCTCTGGAGTAAGGTTCATACGTTCTCCTCCTCGCTCTCTGCCGATGCCATCTCCTCTTCGAACATCGCTTCCATCTCGTAGGGGTCTTCATCCATCGCGGAGCTCATCTCGCGCATAAAGCGACGCAGGGTGCTGGGGTCGTCTGGGTCGCCTGAGAACTCCATCTGGTCGGCAAGGTCGTCCAGCATCTGGTCTTCGGTGCGCAGGCGTGCTACGCGCGAGATTAACCGGCGCGCCGTCTCCCCGCCACAGTGGGGGCAGACCTGAGGATTATCCCGCTCGGCTATTGCCAGCAGCTTAGCGAACCGTTTCCGACAGTGCTCACAGCGATATTCGTAGATGGGCATCGTTGGCACCTCCTTGCTATAAGTGTAGCATGCAGGGCGATTGCACTTCCCCAGAACGCTTGAAGGAGTAGAGGAGCGAATCTCGAATCGTTGGGATGATGGTGGAGAGTCGGGAGACCTATCACAACTTAGAGACCCTCATCGACACTTTCGGGGCGCGCCCTGCGACCAGTGAGCGGGAGGCGCGCCTGCGCGACTACTTAGCACGACGCCTCAAAGAGCAGGGGATGCCCGTTCATATCCAACCTTTCCGCTCCGTGCCCTCCTTCACCCTACCGTGGATAACCGTTTCACTCCTGTTCTTGTTGGCAGGAGTATTGGGATGGGCCAGGGGCTGGATTTGGGCAGTGCTTGCGGGAGGCTTTGGCTTGGCACTCTATTGGGGGCTGGTGAGTGGGAAATGGGATGTGATGCGCCTGTTCCCTCAGCGCGACAGTGCGAACCTGATTGCGCGCATTCCCCCCAAAGGAGAACGGCGTCGGCAGGTGGTGCTGATAGCGCATATCGACAGCACGCGCGCCACACTCTTGTGGCATCCAAAAACCGTGCGCAACTTCGGTATTAGTTTCCGCATTCAGACCGTTCTGCTGGCGCTTCTGTTCGTGGGCGCCGGACTTGGGCCACTGGGCTACGGGGAAGTAGGACGATGGCTAATGGTGCCCGGAATGCTCGTCTCGCTCTGGGGGTTGCTGGTGCTATTGCATCGGGAGATGGTGCTGGACTGGGTGCAGGGAGCGAACGATAACGGTTCAGGTACAGCGGTCGTGCTGACCCTGCTGGAACGGCTCGCCCAAAATCCACCTGAGCACACCGAGGTGTGGGGCGTGTTCACGGGCTGTGAGGAGGTGGGCAGACCCGCGGGCGCATTTGCCTTCGAGCAAGAGTTCGGCTGGGAACTGCAAGACGCGGAGTTCCTGATTATCGACCATGTGGGGCTGGGTAAACCGCGCTATCTGGTGGCAGAGGGGATGCTTCCGCGCCACTATGCCCACCCCGAAATGGTGCATAAACTTCAACAGCTGGGGCAACGCCATCCCGAATGGGAATTAGATGCCAGTGCCGTTCCGCACGGCGCATACACCGATGCACTCCCTTTCCTGATGAAGCACTACAAGGCGGTTGCGATTTGGTGCGAAATCGAGCCAGGCATTCCCCCCAACTGGCACTGGGCAACCGATGTGCTGGAAAATATCAGCCCAGAAGACTTAGAGCGCGTGCGGACACTAATAGAGTCGTTCATTCGAGAAGCGTGAGCGAAAAGGGCGAAATTTTACAGGCTTTTAACAGGGCTTAACATCCTCTTAAACACGCCTCGTTTATACTATAGGTGTCATCATCGAGAGGTTTTCGTCCTCTCCCCTAATGCCTGCGCGAGGGTATGCGCCGTGCGGTTCTCGCCCCGTACGGCGCATTTTTTTCAAGGCAATCGGGTGTGCAAATCCTCCGCTTCGGGTTCGAAGGTACTAAGGCGATATGCTTCGGACACTGCGCGCTCGTACGCTTCCAGCTGACTGCGCAAGGGTTTCAGCAGTTCCTCAACGGAGGGCAGCGCATTGGGAGCGGTGGTGCTAAGCCGTGTGCTTTCCATCAGCAGGCTATCCAGCCCCGAGCTAATCAGCGTCATCTCGTTCTCCAGCACTTTGAGGGTGCGCTCTAACTGTTCGAACGAGGCGACCTCCCGTGCCTTCTGACGATAGGTGCGGGTGAGGGCTTCTTCCAGATGGGGGTCGTGATTGCGTTCCAGTCGATTTCCCAGCGAATGGAGTTCCCGATAGAGTTTGCGTCGGTAGGCGACCCATGTCCAATCGATGGGTTGGAGCGAGCCAGTGCGCGCCCCTTCGCGGAGCAGTTCAATGCCTGCACTGAGATGGTCCATCCACGAGAGGCGACGACGCGCTTCGGCGTGAATCTGTTTGCGCAATCGGCTTGCCTGCGCCCGCAGTTCCGCATCCCGCCGAAGAATGGTCTCCAGCTCGTGCGCGGAGACCTTTGCTCCCATAAGCCGTTCCAAGTTCGCTTGTATCTGTTTCGCCAGTTTGCGCAGGCGCAGATGTTCTTGCCGATACATCGGGAGCATGGGCGGGAGGCGGTGGGCTAAATAGTATCCCCCTACACCCCCAGCAAATAACCCCCCAATTGTAGAGAATGTGAGCGTTGTCATACTGGTGCTCATAGAGATATACGCCCCCAGTCCATCCAGGATTGCCAGTAGAACCAGACCCCCAGCAAACCCTCCCAGAGCCCCTATTAGTGCCCAGAGCAATACTCTCAGCATCAGTACGATTATACCTTACTCTCGGTATCGTCTATCAGCCCTACCCCCCTTCGTAAGGAGGGGATCAAAAGGAGGCTTAACACGAGCGGGATGCCCAAGCAACTATCACAACCCTCATCGGGTATCATACATACATGGAAACCCCACCCAAACCTGCGGGCGTGCGTGAACAGGTCATCATCCTCGATTTTGGGGGTCAGTACACCCAGCTGATAGCCCGTCGCGTGCGCGAGTGCCGAGTATTCTGCGAGATTCTGCCCTACGATACGCCCCTGCCTGACCTCGTAATGCGCCAGCCGAAGGGCATCATCTTGTCGGGTGGTCCTGCCAGCGTGTATGAGCCAAACGCCCCCACAGTCGACCCTGAGCTGTTCACGCTGGGCATTCCGATACTGGGAATCTGCTATGGGCACCAGTTGATGGCGCGGCTGTTAGGAGGCGAGGTTCAGCCTGCGGAAGGGCGAGAATATGGGCGCACCTTGCTGACAGTGGTGCAGAGCGAACCGCTCTTTCGGGATTTAGACTACCACCTGACCTGCTGGATGAGCCACGGCGACCAAGTGCTGACGCCCCCGCTCGGCTTTACCGTGCTGGCGGAAACCCAAAACACCCCCGTTGCTGCGATGGGCGACCTCCAGCGCCACCTCTATGGTGTGCAGTTTCATCCTGAAGTGGCGCACACGCCGTTCGGAATATCGCTCCTGCGCAACTTCCTCTATGAGGTGTGCCGATGTGAGCCTATCTGGACGCCTGGCAACTTCATTCAGTCGGCAATCGAGCAGATACGCCAGCAGGTGGGGAAGGAGAAGGTACTCTGTGCGGTCAGCGGTGGAGTCGATTCCTGCACCGTGGCGGCGCTGGTCCAGCGGGCTATCGGGGAGAACCTCACCTGTATCTTCGTGGACCATGGGCTTTTGCGCAAGGGCGAAGCCGAGCAGGTGCGCGAACTGTTCACCCGCCACTTCCCGTCGCACCTCATTTTTGTGGACGCTCGGCAACGGTTCCTGCAACGGCTTGCAGGAGTAAGCGACCCAGAGGAGAAACGGAAGCGCATCGGGGAGGAGTTCATCCGCATCTTCGAAGAGCATGCAGAAGAGTTGGGGGAGTGCCGATTTCTCGCTCAGGGCACGCTCTACCCCGATGTGATCGAGAGCGGGACTCGACTCGCCGCGAAAATCAAGACCCATCATAATGTGGGCGGGCTTCCTGAATGGATGCGCATGGAACTGTTGGAGCCGTTGCGCTACCTGTTCAAGGACGAGGTACGAGCCATAGCGACCGAGCTGGGCTTGCCTGTAAGTATCGTCTGGCGACACCCCTTTCCAGGACCTGGCTTGGCAGTACGCGTGCTGGGCGACATCACGGGCGAGAAGCTGGAGATGGTGCGCGAGGCAGACGCGATTCTGAACGAGGAACTGGAGCGTTCGGGCTGGCTACGACGCGTGTGGCAGGCGTTCGCAGTGCTTCCCGATGTGCGCTCGGTAGGGGTAATGGGCGACCAGCGTACCTATCAGCACCCGATTGTGCTTCGGGTCGTCCATAGCGAGGATGCCATGACCGCCGAGCCTGCCGAACTCCCATGGGACCTGCTCCTTACGATTGCCAACCGTATCGTGAACGAAGTGTCAGGCGTCAATCGCGTGCTGTATGACCTCAGTTCTAAGCCTCCTGCAACGATAGAATGGGAGTGAACAGAGCGATGTATCCTATGAACCTATCCAGAGCAGAGGAAATGCCTCCCTCTTCAGGAGAGGGGTTTGAAAAGGACGATTTTCGGCAGTGTTTTCCAGAGGTAGAGGTACTTCTGACTGCCGAGCAGATACAGGCGCGCGTGGCAGAGTTAGGTGCGCAGATTGCCCGCGACTACTCTGCCGATTCGCCCCCCTTGCTGGTGGGGGTGCTGAAAGGCTCGCTGGTGTTCCTTGCCGACCTGATGCGCGCCATCCCGCTCCCCGTGCAGTTCGATTTCGTCGCTATCTCCAGCTACGGAACCGAAACCGAGCACACAGGGCAAGTGCGCCTGCTCAAAGACCTCGATACCAAAATCGAAGGGCGCCATGTGCTGGTCGTAGAAGATATTCTGGATACAGGCTTGACCCTGAGCTATCTATTAGACCTGTTGCGCACACGCCAGCCTGCCAGCGTGAAGGTCTGTACCCTCCTGCGCAAGCCCAGCCGAAACAAGGTGTTTATCCCAGTAGACTACTGCGGGTTCGACATTCCTAACCAGTTCGTGGTCGGGTACGGGTTGGATTATGCCGAGCGGTATCGCAACCTGCCGTTTATAGGTGTTCTGCGTGCCCCGACTCTGGAGAAATAGACTCAGGTCTGTCAAATGGCTCACGCCAGACCAGAACCTCACCTTCCTTCCAGCCACTGGGGGGTTCCAGTAGGTGGATTATCGCTTCGTAATGGACATACCGCTCCTCCTTGTTCAGCTCTTACTGCACGACAGTTTTTCGTACTTGTGCCTGAGGTCGGCTTCTGTTGGGCAGGGCAGACACGGGGGTCTGCCCCTACAGGCAAGGCGATTTGGTAGGGGCGCACCCCCGTGTGCGCCCGTTTTCTTGTGCCTGAGGTCGGCTTCTGTTGGGCAGGGCAGACCCCCGTGTGCGCCCGTTTTCTTTTCTCCCTCAAAAAGTGTCGTGCAGTAAGTTGTTCAGCTGAGGAGGCGAGATGACAACTTGAGGCGCCTTAAACTTGAGTTGCGTGTTCTCTGCCATCTGCATCCCAATCTGTTGGGCGAGCGG
>FWWM01001545.1_pt1 | contig 68797 bp, 60 predicted proteins | sample 2228351 | NCBI WGS metagenome assembly FWWM01 (sample SAMEA103939774, study PRJEB20133) | metagenome
GTGAGATGATTCGGTTTCAAGAAGCTCCTCTGCGGCCGCATTCAAGCAGTGGCACACCCTTGACGCGAAGCGTCAAGCAGTGCGATCGACCGAGCACGTCTCGCCCGGCGAACGCACTGCTTGAATGCGGCCGTGGTGCGTCGATTCAATTCACGCAGGCTCGTGCGCGGCCGCATTCAAGCAGTGGCGCACGCTTGACCCATCGGGTCAAGCAGTGCTGCCGGCCAAGCGAGATCGCGAGGCGCTGCTCGCATATACCTCAAGGGCAGGGGTTGCCGCAAAGTGGAAAGGCACCTACCAACCGCCACGGTAATACGGGCAGCAGCGGAAGGCCCGCGGCGGCGGCGGCCGGCGGTTGCGTAGCGGCACGCGGAACGGCGTCGGGCACATCATGTACGTGTAGCCCGCGATATAAGGCGTCTGCCAGTTGCTACGCGCGATTTCACGCTCGTATGCCGTCAGCGGTTCTTGGGGCTGGCGAGCAGAACCGATCGATGCAGGCATGGCGGCCAGCAGTGCGCCCAGTAGCATTCGTACTAGTCTCATAGGGCATGCTCCTTCTGCCCAACGGTTGCCGGTTGCGAGTATGTGCAGTATCGGCCACGATCTGCCCCGCCACGCACGTCTAGATCACAGGCCGGCATAACCGGCTCTCGCGCCATCTGTGCCTGGGACTCTAGAGCGGTTATCCTACTGATTACGGCAGGTTCGCCGCGGCGGTACCTCGCGGCGCACCCACGCGACCAGACCAACTTCCTCCCCTGTGCCATGGCCAAGCGATATAGCCAGCAGAGCTTATCTAACCCAGTTTCGATAGCCTTGGGCCGATGCGTAGGCGCGCTGGCGGCATGCGTTGTAGCCGCTTGGGTGTGCCCCGGCTGGCGGCCGGCAACGGCAGAGCCGCCCGACGGGCCTGTCTCCCTAGCGTCTGAGGCAGAGGCGGATCTGCCGGCCAAGATCCAGTACAACCGGCACATTCGGCCGATCTTGTCGAACAACTGCTTCAAGTGCCATGGTCCAGACGCCCAGCAGCGCCAAAGCGGCCTGCGGCTGGACGAGCGAGACGGGGCGACGGCCCCTGCAAACTCGGGCCGCATGGCGATTGTGCCAGGCAAGCCCGATCAAAGCGAGCTGGTGCGGCGGATCATGGCCACCGACCCCGCAGAACGCATGCCGCCGGTCGAAACCGGCAAGTCCCTCACACCCCACGAACAGCGGCTGCTGGCAGCGTGGATCGAGCAGGGGGCTGAGTACGAAAGACACTGGTCGCTCATACCCCCCCTTCGGCCCGCTGTGCCCAACGTTCAGCGCACCGACTGGCCGCGCAACGACGTCGACCGCTTCATCCTCGCCCGCCTGGAGGCAGAGGGGCTCGCACCCTCTCCCGAAGCGGACCGGGTCACGCTCATCAGGCGGCTTTCGTTAGATCTCATCGGCCTGCCGCCCACGCCCGAGGAGGTCGATGCATTTGTGCAGAATGCGAGCCCCACCGCCTACGAAGACCTGGTGGACCGGCTGCTGGCCTCTCCGCACTTCGGCGAGCGGTTGGCCCTGGAATGGCTCGATGCGGCCCGCTATGCCGACACGCACGGCTACCACATCGACAGCGGTCGAGACATGACCCGCTGGCGCGAGTGGGTGATCAACGCCTTCAATCAAGACATGCCATTTGACCAGTTCACCGTTGAGCAGCTTGCAGGCGACCTGCTGCCCGATGCAACGCTGGAGCAGAAGATCGCCAGCGGCTTCAACCGCAACCACATGATCAACTTCGAGGGCGGGGCGATTCCCGAAGAGTATCACACGGCGTACGTGGTCGATCGTGTCAACACCACGAGCACGGTCTGGCTTGGCCTGACGCTCAATTGCTGCCAGTGCCACGACCATAAGTACGACCCGTTTACCCAGCGAGACTTCTACCAGCTTTACGCCTTCTTCAACAACGTGCCCGAGCGAGGGCTGGATGGGAACAAGGGCAACGCGGAGCCGATGCTCAAGGTGCCCACGCCCGAGCAACAAGCCCAGCTTGCGGCGTTGGCCGCACAAAGTGCCGAACTGGAGCAACGGCTGGCGGCACCCGACGCAGAGTTGGATGCGGGCCAAGCCGCTTGGGAAGAGGCTGCACGTGCGGCGCCAGTGGAATGGCAATTTGCCGCTCCCACAGTATTGCATTCTGCGGGAGGGGCAGAGTTGGCCGTGCAGCCAGATCGGTCGATCCTGGTCTCGGGAGCGAACCCGGCGACCGACGTGTACGTGTGCCGCCTGGGGGTCGAGCAGGCGGGCGTGACGGCCTTCCGCCTGGAGGCCCTGCCACACGAGAGCCTGGCTGCCCAGGGGCCGGGACGATCGGGCAATGGGAACCTGGTTCTAACGGGAGTGAGTGTGGCCGTGACGGTCGCCGACGGCACGGAGCAACCGCTGCAAATCAAGCGGGCCACGGCAGATTTCAGCCAGCAGGGCTTTGCCGTCGAGGCGGCATTGGACGCAGATGCCTCGACGGGCTGGGCCGTATACCCGGAAGTCGGCAAGGCACACGCAGCCGTATTCGAGCTAGCCGAGCCGCTGGAGGCGGGCGGAGAACTGATCGTCACCCTGCGTTTCGAATCTAAGTTTTCGCAGCACCAGTTGGGCTGCTTCCGCTTTTCCTTCACAACCGCGGCGGATCCTCATGCTGGGGATTCATTGCCGGCGGAGGTTCGGGCTGCCCTCTCTATACCGGCGGCCGAGCGAAGCGACGCACAGGCGCGTGTGCTGCGAGACTACTATCGGCAGCACGTGTCAGAGGCGGGACGTGCCCTCTCCGCCGAGCTAGCCGGGGTGCGGGCCGCCCAAGCAGAGCTGGAGCAGCGCATTCCCACCACCATGGTCATGGCCGAGATGCCGCAGCCGCGCGAAACGTTTATGCTGATTCGCGGGCAATACGATAAGCGGGGCGAGCGGGTCGTTCCGGGGGTTCCTGCCGCACTGCCGCCGCTCGGCGAACACTTGCCGGCCAACCGCCTGGGGCTGGCCCAGTGGTTGGTTTCGCCCGAGCAGCCGCTCACGGCACGAGTGATTGTGAATCGGTATTGGCAGATGTTGTTCGGCACGGGGTTGGTGAAGACTGTAGAGGACTTTGGCATCCAGGGCGAGTGGCCTAGCCACCCGGAACTGTTGGATTGGCTGGCGGTAGAGTTCCGCGAGGGTTGCCCTTCGTCTCCGGCGGGTTCGGGCCGGCCGTGGAGCGTCAAGGCGCTTGTGCGCTTGCTGGTCACGTCGGCCACGTATCGCCAGTCATCCAAGATGCGTGCCGAGCTGCTTGCGCGCGACCCTGAAAACCGGCTGCTGGCCCGCATGTCGCGCGTGCGGCTCCCGGCGGAGTTCATTCGCGACCAGGCCTTGGCATCCAGCGGCCTGCTCAATCGCATGATCGGCGGGCACAGCGTCTCTCCCTATCAGCCGCCGGGGCTTTGGGAAGAGCTGGCCTACCGCGACGACGGCGCCAACTGGACTGCGCAAACATACGTGCAGAGCCATGGGCCGGATCTATATCGCCGCACCATGTACACGTTTTGGAAGCGCACCAGCCCTCCGCCCACGCTGGCCACCTTCGACGCACCCGACCGAGAAACCTGCACTGTGCGGCGTGCGCGAACGAACACACCGCTACAGGCCCTGGTGCTGCTCAACGACCCCACCTATGTAGAAGCGGCACGCAAGCTGGCGGAGCGGGTTATCAACGAGGCGGGCCCCGATTCGCAGTCCCGCGCGGCGTGGGCGTTCAGGCTGTGTCTGGCACGCCTCCCCAAGCAAGCCGAGCTAGAAGTCTTGCTGGGCATCCTCGAAGAGCAGAAGCAAGTTTACCGCGAGAACCCGCAGGCAGCGCTCGATCTGCTTTCTGTGGGCGAGAGCTTGCGCGACGAGTCTCTGGACCACGCGGAACTCGCGGCCTGGACCGTGGTGTGCAGTACAATATTGAATCTCGATGAAGCGGTCACGCGACCGTAACATCTCAACAGCAGCCATTGACGATTGGCCATGGATCCCCTTCAAGCGCATGCGTTGTATTTGACCCGGCGTCACTTTTTCGGCCGGGCGGCAGCGGGCATCGGTGTGGCAGCGCTGGCGACATTGTTGCATCGCGAGAGCACGGCCGGCTCTGCGGCGGCCCGTGCCGAAGGCCGCGTACCCGGCGTGCTGGAGGCGCTGCATCATCCGCCGCGTGCCCGCCGGGTGATCTATCTGTTCATGTCCGGCGGCCCTTCCCACATCGATCTATTCGATTACAAGCCGAAGCTGCGCGAGTATCACGGCCAAGAGCTGCCCGCCAGCGTACGCATGGGCCAACGCGTCACCGGCATGACCGCTGGCCAGAAGTCCTTCCCTTGCGTAGCGCCCATGTTCCAGTTCGCGCAGCACGGCCAGAGCGGCGCCTGGGTCAGCGAACTTCTGCCGCACATTGCCTCGATTGCCGACGACATTGCCATCGTGAAGTCTCTCCATACAGAGGCCATCAACCACGACCCGGCCATCACCTACATTCAAACCGGCTCGCAACAGCCGGGACGGCCCAGCCTGGGGGCGTGGCTGAGCTACGGCCTGGGCAGCGAGACGGACAGCCTGCCCGCCTTCGTGGTGATGATCTCCCAGGGCAGCGGCAACAAAACCGACCAGCCCATCTTCTCCCGCCTGTGGGGCAGCGGCTTCTTGCCAAGCCAGCACCAGGGAGTGCGGTTCCGTACGGGCAACGATCCCGTTCTTTATGTCTCCAACCCGCCAGGCATCGACCGTAACACGCGCCGCCGCATGCTCGATGGCCTCGAACGGCTCAACGAGGCAGCAGCCGCCGAAGTGGGCGATCCGGAGATCCGCACCCGCATCGCCCAATACGAGATGGCTTTCCGCATGCAGGCCTCGGTGCCCGAACTCATCGACTTCTCCGATGAACCGCAGCACGTGCTGGACATGTACGGCATCGTGGACAACCCGACCGACGGCGGCTTTGCGCGCAACTGCCTGCTGGCACGCCGCATGGCCCAGCGCGGTGTGCGATTCATACAACTCATGCACCGCGGCTGGGACCAACACGGCAACCTGCCCACGCAGATTCGCGGCCAGTGCCGCGACGTGGACCGGCCCTGTGCCGCCCTCATCAAAGACCTCAAAGCACACGGCATGCTGGAAGACACCCTCGTACTATGGGGCGGCGAGTTCGGCCGCACCGTATACAGCCAGGGCGCGCTCACCATGGACAACTACGGCAGAGATCATCATGGCCGCTGCTTTACCATGTGGATGTGCGGCGGCGGTATCAAGGCGGGCATCTCGTACGGCGAGACGGACGACTATTGCTATAACATCGTGCGTGATGGCGTGCACATCCACGATTGGAATGCTACGGTGCTGCACTGCCTGGGCATCGACCACACGCGGCTGGTATTTCGTTTCCAGGGCCGAGACTATCGCTTGACCGACGTGCATGGCGAAGTGGTACAGGGCCTGCTGGCGTAGTCTGCCGCATGCGCAGAGCATGCTGGCGTCGGCAGTGAGTGCAAGGCTTGCACAGCAGCAGTGCAGCCTTGGGTAGCGCAGCGCTTGCCGCACCAGGCAGCCCTGCTGTGGATTTGCCTGCTTGATGCGCCCTGGCATGCTGGCCACAATGAACCGAGTCTGAGCCTTTAGCACCGAGCAAACATGCCAGATCAACGCGCCGGGCCGAATGAGCATTTTCTGCCGGAGCCTGAGCGCGTACCCCATTCATACAACTACCTGTGAATCCAGACCTGCATCAGGGCCGGCTTTGCGCGGCATCGTCCGGTTGAGCGCTGTGGAGTGCCTGCCGCTTGCTTGTGCCTCGGCATGAAACAGATCGCTGGCGTTTTCCGCGGCCCAGGTGCCCGGGGGTGGGCTGCGGATGAATGACACGCTTGCTGAGCGCGAGGTCGTGCTCCTGGGTGTGGGCCACACGAATGCCTACGTGCTCAAGCAGTGGCGAATGGAGCCGCTGCCTGGGGCCCGGCTGACGTGTATCTCCGACTTTGCCGTGGCGACCTACTCAGGCATGCTGCCCGGTACGTTGGCTGGGCTGTATCCGCCGGAGCGTATGCAGATCGACCTGGTGAGGCTGTGTGCCGCTGCTGGCGCACGGCTCGTGCGTGCCCAGGTTACGGGGCTGGATTTGCAAGGCCGCCAGGTGCTGCTGGCAGACCGGCCGGCGGTGCCGTTCGACGTGCTGTCGATCGGCATCGGTTCCGTGCCCCGGCGAGATGTGCCGATCGAGAATGAACGGCTTGTGCTGGCCATCAAGCCCATGCAAACCTTCCTCCAGCGGCTGCGAGCGCGGCTGGAAGAGTTGCTTGCCGAAGGAAAGCGGGATTTGCAGATAGCCGTAGCGGGCGGTGGGGCTGGCGGCGTGGAGATCGCCTTCTGCCTGCCGCGCTATGTGGCGGCGAACTTCCCCAGCGCGAGCTGCCGGCTTACCGTGATCGAGCGTGGAGCGGCCCTGCTGGGCGGAGCGCCGCGCAACGCGGCCAGGCTGGCCGAACGGGAGCTTCTTCGCCGGGGGGTGCGGCTGTTGTTAGGCCGCGGTGTTGCTCGTGTCGAAGCCGCCCGGCTATTGATAGACGACGGCTCCCAACTGGAAACCGACCTGGTGATTTGGGCCACGAGCGCCGCCGCTCCGCCGCTCTTGGGCAGCCTAGGCCTGCCCACCGATGATCAGGGTTTCTTGCTCACAAGATCCACGCTGCAAACGGTGGCCGACGCTCCCGTGTTTGCCGTGGGAGATTCAGGGAGCTTGGCCGGGCACCCCCGTCCCAAGGCGGGCGTATACGCTGTGCGGCAGGGGCCGGTATTGTGGGACAACATCCGCCGCCTGTTGCGCGGAGAGCCGCTCAGACCCTATGTGCCGCAGCGGGGCTTCCTCTCCCTCTTGGCCATGGGTGACGGACAGGCCATTCTCAGCTACAAGGGCCTGGCCGCGCGCGGCCGCTGGTGCTGGCGGCTGAAGGACCGCATCGATGGCCGCTTCATGGATATGTATCAAGACTATCGCCCGGCGATGGCAAATGCCCGGCCTGCGCCGAGCGCGCATCCGCCCATGCGCTGCGCAGGTTGCGGCGCCAAGCTGGGCGGATCGATCCTCTCTGCCGTGCTGCGGCGGCTTCAGATCCCCCCTTCTGAGCATGTGCTGCTGGGGCTGGAAGCGCCGGACGACGCAGCCATTGTGCAATCTCCGGGCGGACGGCCCGTGGTGGCCACCGTCGATTTCTTCACGGCGTTCCTCGACGATGCCTGGCTGGTGGGCCGTGTGGCCGCGCTCAACAGTTTGAGCGACGTCTTCGCCTTAGGAGCAACACCCTTGGCCGCCATGGCCATGGCGACCATTCCCCCCGGACCGCCGCGGCGCCAGGAGCAGCTCTTGTTCGAGCTACTCTCAGGCGCTCTGGAAGAGTTTCGCCGTGCTGGCGCTACGCTGGTGGGCGGGCACACAATCGAGGGTTCGCCCACGACGATCGGCTTTTCTGTATTGGCCGATGCGGGTACCGCCCCATCTCTACTAAAGAGCGGTCTGCACCCCGGGGATGCCCTGGTACTCACCAAGCCGCTGGGCACGGGCATCTTGTTGGCAGCACACCGCGAGGCACGGCTGAGGGCCGCCTGGCTAGACACGCTTCTGGCAAACATGCTCACCAGCAACGGTCCCGCCGCAGCCGCCGCGCGCGAGCACGGCGTGCACGCGATGACCGACGTCACGGGGTTCGGCCTGGCAGGCCACCTGCTGGAGATGTTGCGTTCCGGCCATGTCTCAGCACGGCTTCACCTGGCCTCGCTGCCGCTGCTGCCGGGCACGCTGGAGCTAGCCGCCTCTGGCGTTGCCAGTACGCTTGCCCCAGCCAACCGTGCGGTGGAGGCAGCCATCGATGCGCCGCCCATTCTGCGACAGGAGCTTACGTACAGCGTGCTCTTCGATCCCCAGACCTCCGGCGGGCTGCTGATCGGAGCGCCCCCAGCCGCTGCCGCCGGCCTGGTAAGAGACCTGCACGCGGCTGGTCATGCAGACGCGTGCGTGATCGGAGAAGTGGTCGAGTGCCAGGACGATCCGCGATTGGCCCTCGTTTAGCCCAAAATCGGCGGCTGCCGCCCACGACTAGAAGAACAACCGCACAATCGTCTCAGCGACGCAAGCCGGCCTGTCTTCTCCCTCGACCTCGAACGAATGCTTGCAAGTCGCCTGTACGCCCGCGCGCGTCTCTCGCAGCTCCAGCAGATCCGAGACCATCCGCACGCGCGAGCCGACCTTGACCGGGGCCGGGAACCGCACACGGTTGAGGCCGTAGTTGAGCATCAGCTTGACGCCTTCGATCCTAAACGAACGCTCCACGAGCGCGTTGCAAAGCGAGAGGGTGAGAAACCCATGGGCCACCGTGGTACCATAGGGAGATTCGCGGCGGGCACGCTCCGGGTCGCAGTGGATCCACTGGAAATCTCCCGTACCCTCGGCAAACGCCTGAACGCGCTCCTGCGTGATCTCGACCCAGTCGCTCACGCCCAGCCGCTGCCCAACCAAGGTGCGCAGTTCTTCCAATCCTTTGATAACACGCACGGGCATTCGCCGAGGTCCCTCACTCTTGCAGATGAGCCTTTGATTGGCCTGGATTCTAGCTTGCGGCGGCCTCTGCCCACAATGGGTTGATGCAAGCAGCCAGCAGCCGCCAGTGGGTAGATGCAAAACAGCGCGATGTAACGCAGGCAGCCCTCGGATGCTTGGCCGGCGCCGCCCAGGCTGCGGCCTCAGTCGATGCTGCACTCTGGCAAGTGCGGCTGTAGGCTGGCCGCATTCCCTTGAATGCGGGCTGAAGCCGGATGGACGCATCGTCGTCGCTTCATCCCCGCACTCAGACGAGTGCGGCTGCGGCGCTGTGGTAGGAGGCCGCAGCTCTGGCGAGTGCGGCTGCGGGACCTGCCACCCCAGCCCATTACAAGCCGTTTCTATCGTTTTCCGCTACCATGAACATAGTGCCTAGGCTGTCAGGGCGAACGCTGCCAGCACCAGCCAGCCAACGAAATCATGGAACGTAGGGAGCGATGGCTGCATTTCGCATCTCGATGAACGGGCTGTTGCTGGTTCCGCTCAGCATGGCACTGGCGGCCATAGTCTCCGAGTCGGAGTTGTATTCGACCGCGATCTTCTCGCTCACACTGTTCGTATTATTCATGGCCTTGGTCACAGCGGTGTGCGCACGCCGCAGGCGGCCCTTGTGGGCGGGCTTTGCCGTGGCGGGTTGGGCATTGCTCCTACTCGTTCGGGGCCTCAAGTCCGACAACTTGCGGTACCACCCATTTAAGCATCACCTGGTTAAGGCCATTTACCCACTATTGCAGCGCCCCGTTGCACAGGCGGCCTGCAATGACGTGACAGAGGGCTCCGCAGCAGTCACTGGCGTACGTGGAGCGTCCGGTACGGCGCCGGGTACGATGTCTACCACTGGCACCGTGCGGCTAACGATGATCATGGCGGAGGCTGGTGTCGTGCCGCAAACGGCTCTTCTGGGGCCGGTCGGCAGTACGTGGGCGGGGATGGTTGGCGGAGGCGCAGGCCCCGTTGGGTTCACCACGGGTCCCTCGAGGTACGCACTCTCTCGCACGTTCGTTTCACCCATCACGCTGACGTGCGCCTGGATGAGCCGTTGTCTTGCACAGACGGTGCATGCCCGATCCAAGGCAGATTGGGAGCGCGATGCAATATCATGATGCGTTCGGCATGGCAATCTGCCTCGCCTCGGTCCGATTGAACGCTGCTATGTTCCAGGTGGATGCTGGGATTCTTCAACCAGATACGTGCCGCGACACGCTGGAAGTGCCGCGTCGTCCGGCAGTCTTGTCTACGCTCGTTCGCGTGCTGCACGTGAGCCGAGAGCCCGCGGTTTGTAAATCTGTGCCGCGCGGTTCGTATGGCAAGAGGTGCGACTCGCCGCCGGCTGGATTACGTCGGCCAACCGACTGCGTACTGCCGTCTGTCTGCTACGGGGCCGACAATCTGAGATTCCTGTAGTATGCGACCCTTGACCTCGATGGAGCGGCGCATTGTCAGCCTGATCGAGGCACGCGTGCCACTGGTGCTGATTGGGCCGCCGGGCGTGGGCAAGACGGCCATGGTGGAAAGCGTGGCCCAGCATCTCGACCGGCCTGTCCATGTGATCACTCCCTCGATCCTCGAACCGGCTGACGTGATGGGTTACCCGCGGCCGCACGCGGACGGCTACGTCGAGTATTTGCCGCCTAGGTGGGCCGCCAAGCTCGCAGCTAATGCGATTCTGTTCATCGACGAACTCTCCACCGCCGTCCCTCTCATGCAGAGCGCTCTGCTCCGCGTGGTTCTGGAACGTGTGGTGGGCGACTTTGCACTGCCCTGTGGGGTGGACATCGTCTCTGCGGCCAATCCTCCCGAACAGACGGCTACCGGCTTTCACCTCAGCCCCGCGCTACAGAACCGCTTCGTGTATCTGCGCGTGCAAGCCTCTGCGCGAGACTTCGTCGAGCACTTTCCAACGCTCTGGGGGCGCGCGGCATGCTGTCCCTGGCGGCAGATGATCGCCTACTTCATCGAGCAGCAACAACAATTCTTGCACGTTATGCCCAAGGAAGAGGCTGGTGCCGACGGCTGGGCCTGGCCGAGCCCGCGATCCTGGGAGTTTGCGGCGCGGGTGCTGGGCAGTGGCGGCTTGCAAGACATCGAGTGTGCCGTCGGGGCGGACGCGGCCAGGGCGTTCGCGGCCTGGCGTGCGGGTCTGAAATGTCCCACGGTCGAGGAGTTGATGTGCGGCTCCGCCTGGCCCAGGTTGCCGGCGTACGTGTTGTGCAGTGCCTTGAACATCGCCAAGTACGTGGAAGAATGCCGCCGCCTGGGCACACTTACTGAGCGGGCCTTCGCTCAGGCCTTGACTACCCTGGCGCGGTCGCCTCAGAGAGACTTGGCCATCGCGGCGGCGGCCGCCGTGCTCAAGTGTCGGGCGGAGGGGTGGCGCATTCCCGAGGCAGTGCTGGAGTTCGAGCGCGTGCTCGATCTGCATGAGGGCAAGCCGTGAGTATTACCGAAGATCACCTGTGCGCCGCACGCAGCTTGCTCTTGGAACGTCGGCCCTTTCTGGCACCGTTGCTACTGCGCTGCCACCTGCTGTTGGTCGACGGCGCGCAGGTCTTCTGCGACCGCGATTGGCGAATCTATGTAGGCAGGCACTGGCCGCCCATGGAAGAGGCAGCCGGGCGCATCGGCTACCTGGCGTTGGCTTTGTATCACGAACTCTTGCACCTAGTGCAGAACCATTTTGGCCGTGGCGGCACGCTGCTGCGGTCGGCTCCGCAGCGTTGGCTCGTAGCGTGCGAGCTGGAGATCAACGACGACCTGCAAATCGAGGTGCATTACGACCAGGCTGAGGGCAATGGCGGACTGGAGATGCCGCCCGGCACGCTCCTCCCGGAACTGTTCAACCTGCCGGCGGGTATGTGCGCCGAGCAGTATTTTTACCTGCTACCGGAAATAAACGTGCTACAAACGGCCTCCATTTCGAGTTTGGCAGGGGGGGACATGGCGGCAACGACCGCCGGGATGACCGTGGACGTGCATGGCGGTCGCTGCGAGAAACCTGGGACCGCGGGGCGTTTGTTTGGTAGCGACGATCGCTGGCCGACAATTCGCGGTTGCTGTGGAGGCGGATCTGGTACGGGCTTGCCTGCTCACGCCTTGGAATCTTCTCAGGGTGACACGCAGCTTTCGCCACCTGACGAGCTGGAACGCGCCGTGGCGTGGCGGCAGTTTGCTGAGCTGGCAGCCGCATGGCACGAACGCACGCGCGGGACGCAGCCGGGCTGGATGCAGCGGTTGGCTATGGGGACGGTGCGCCGACGGCCCCTGCCATGGTACCACCTGTTGGAACGACACTTGCGCTGCCATGCGTTGGGTGGGGGCATGCACGACTACACTTGGCGGCGGCCCCCGCGGCGCGATCCATTCTGCGGAGACCTGCTGTTACCCAGCCTAGTCGGCCTGCGTCCAGGGGACCTGGGCCTGCTCGTGGACACGTCCGGCTCTATGAGCAACAGAGATCTTGATCAGGTGTTTGCCGTCGTGAAGCAGATTCTGCGTCGAGTGTGCGCGGCAGGCGGGGGCGCGGTCCATTTTCTGGTGTGTGACACGGCGGCCAAGTACGCCGGCCGCATCTGCTCGTGCGAGCAGCTTGCGAGTCTGGAGCTGCCACGTGGCGGCGGTACAGACCTCCGCGTGGGCATGGCACTGGCCGCAACGTTGCCGCTGCGCTGCCTGCTTGTTCTGACCGACGGCTATAGTCCGTGGCCGGAGGCGCGTCCCAAGTTTCCCGTGGTCGTGGCGCTGGTGGGCGGCGCTGCGGCGGGCGTACCCCCGTGGGCGGCGCGCGTGATTGTGCCGGCGGTTTGATTGTCTCGCGCCAGGGTCATTCGTACGATACATGAGCCGCTTGCCAAACTTAGCCGGAGCATGCCGAGATGCTCGTCATCAGCCGCAAGGTTAACGAAAGCCTGGTGATCGGAGATGGCATTGAAGTCACCGTGGTGGAGATCCGCGGAGACAAGGTGCGCCTAGGAATCGTAGCACCGCGAGACGTGTCGGTGCATCGTGCCGAAGTGGCCGCGGCACTGGGACTCATTCCGCCAGGCCGCGCGGCCGCAGAAGACCCCTGCCGCGCGCTGGAACGCGAAATCGCCGAACTTACGGCGCAGTTGCAGCAACATCCCGAGCCGCCAAGCGAGCTGAGGACGCGGCTTGCGGCCAAGCGCATCGAACTGGCTGCACTACGACAGGGCCGGCCGCCGCAACTGTAGGCCGTGTGCCGCCGTGCAAATCGCGCCGAGGGCGGCCAGAGAAGCCCGCCCGAACGCCGTTGCAACATCCCCAGGCGGCCGCGATACTTGGCACAATCCTCTGGCACCTTTCTGACTGGTCCTGGCATACTCTTGGTTCAAAACTGGGCATCGCATGCGCAACGTTCTCACACTCGTCTTGGGAGGCGGCCGAGGCACTCGGCTCTACCCCCTCACAAAATACCGCTCCAAGCCGGCCGTGCCGCTGGCGGGCAAGTACCGGCTGATCGACATTCCCCTCTCCAACTGCATCAACAGTGGGCTCAACCGCGTCTACGTGCTCACCCAGTTCAACTCCGTGAGTCTGCACCGCCACATACGCCGCACGTACCAATTCGACCATTTCAACGGAGGTTTCGTCGAACTGCTTGCCGCCCAGCAGACCATGGAACACAGCGATTGGTACCAGGGAACCGCCGATGCCGTACGCCAAAACCTCCGCCAGGTGCAGCAGCCCGGCTTCGATTACGTCTTGATCCTCTCCGGCGATCAGCTCTACCGCATGAACTATGCCGATATGCTGCAATCGCACCAGGCGGCCAATGCCGACGTCACGATCGCCACTCTGCCCGTCAACCGCGAACAGGCTCGCAGCTTCGGCATCATGCGCGTCGATGACCAGGCACGCGTGCAGGGCTTCCTCGAAAAACCGCAGACTTCAGAAGAGATCGCGCTTGTGCGCACCGACCCGTCCTGGATCGACCGTCGCGGGCTTTCCAGCCGCGGCCGAGAGTGCCTGGCCAGCATGGGCATCTATCTGTTCAACCGAGACACGCTTGTCAAGCTGCTCACCAAGACCGACTATCGAGACTTCGGCAAGGAGATCTTCCCCGCTGCCATTCGCACACACCGAGTGTTTGCCCACCTGTTCGACGGCTACTGGGAAGACATCGGCACCATCCGCTCCTTCTACGAAGCCAACGTGCACCTTGCCGACCCCGACCCGCCCTTCGAACTCGCCTCGGCCGTGGCCCCCCTCTACACCCGCCCTCGGTTTCTCGCGCCCAGCCGCATTGCGGGCGCTACCGTGAAAAACAGCCTGATCGCCGATGGCTGCCACATCGAACCAGACGCCGTGATCGAACACAGCGTGATTGGCGTCCGCTGCCGCATCGGCCGCCGCGCAGTGATCCGAAACGCCGTGATCATGGGCAACGACGAGTACGAGACACCCGAGTCGATCGCCGCCCACGCAGCGCGTGGCGTGCCGCCCATCGGCATCGGCGACGATACGGTGATCGAGCATGCAATCGTCGACAAGAACTGCCGCATCGGCCGGGGCGTGCGCATCGTCAACGAGCACGGCCTGCAGTCCAGCGAAGAGACGCCGCAGGGCATGCTCAGCGAGGGCATATTTGTCGTGCCCAAGGACGCGATTCTGCCCGATGGCTGGCGCCTCGGTGCGACTTGAACTTGTGCGTCCTTCCAGGCCATGCTATGAACATCTCGCCTGTTGGCGGCCCCAAGAACCTGGACACGAGCCGCACACGGCAGCACCCCCTGCAACTGCTCCCCCGCAATGCACCTGACCGACGGAATGCTCAACTCTGCGGCCGCCCTGGCAACGGCGGCTGCATCGACCGCTGCTGTCACGTGGGGCCTGGCGCGCGCACGCGATAGCCTGGGCGAGCGCATGGTGCCGCTGGCCGGCATGATGGGAGCCTGCGTGTTCGCCGCGCAGATGGTCAAGTTCCCCATTCTGCCGGGCACGGCGGGCCACCTTCTGGGCGGCACGCTGGCAGCATTGGTACTTGGGCCGTGGGTCGCGATGCTGGCAATGACGGTGGTCGTCTTGCTGCAATGCCTGGTGTACTACGACGGCGGGCTGACCGTGCTGGGGGCCAATGTGCTGAACCTGGGCATTATCGGCCCCTGGGCAGGCTATGTGGGGAGTTTGTTTGTCAGGCGGTTGTGTTCGGGTACCAAGGGTCAAATCGCGGGGGCCACGCTGGGGGCATGGCTGGGCGTGATGTTCTCTGCGATCGCCTGCGCACTCGAATTGGCCTGCTCCGGTACGTTCCCGCTGGCAGCCGTATTGCCGGCCATGGTCATTGTCCACTCGGCCATCGGGCTGGTGGAGGGGCTGCTCACGGGCCTAGTGGTTTCTTTTCTTCTGCGTGCAGCGCCTGAACTTTTGTACCAACCGCCCGATCAGGTGCATGCGCCTGCACGCTGGCGTCGGTGGCTGCCGTTGGGCCTGACAGCCGGCATGGCGGTAGCGGCCTTCTTGTCTCCGCTGGGGAGCCGTTCGCCGGACGGGTTGGAGTCGGTGGCGGCGGCGCTGGGTTTCCATGCGCTTGAAGAGAAACCGCCGCCCACGGCCGTATTGGCCGACTACACGCTGCCCGGCTATCGAGATGGATGGCTTGCCGCCTCGGCGGCTGGCTGCATCGGCGTGGTCGCCTCTTGTGGGGCCGCCTGGTACCTGGTGCGTGCCGCCGCAAGGAGGGACTCCGGCGGTTGATCGGACCCGTGCGCTGCGTTGCTGCGTACAGTTGCGGCTAGCCGCCCGCTGGCCTGGCTTGCGAGCCGCCTTCGCCGCCTCTTTGCCGCCCGCCCCACAAGAGTGCGTCAAGCGAGATGCGGCCGGGCCCGGTGAGAACCAGGGCGAGGAAGGCAATCAGATACAACAGTGCTCCCTCCTTGGCTGGTCCGGACATGAACGTGCCATTCACAACTTGATGGACGGCGTGCGAAGCCGACCACGGGTCTTTGGCATGCACAACGAAGGCCGCCACTCCCATCGCAATCACGGGAGGGATGGCGGCCAGACGTGTGACCAGCCCCAAAGCTACCAGGACCGCACAGCCAAACTCGGCGACGGTGACCAGGATCAGGCTAACAGCACTGCCCAGGCCAATGGGGTCGCCAAATTTGTCCAACTGGCCGCCCAGCACCATCTGCAACTTGCCCCAGCCATGAACGGCCATCAAGCCCCCTACGCCGATACGCAAAACCAACAACCCCAGGGAAGCGATCGCACTAGGCTGTGATGCTCGCATGGCGGATCTCGTTTGACGGCGCCCCGACTCAAAACACGTGCCGGGGCTGGCTAAGCCGCAACGCGTGCCCAGTTGGTTGGGCACCAACAGCATCAGGGTAGCACACACGTTCTGGCCCGTGCAACGCCGGCGCACGCTGGCGCGCCGTGAAGAGCACGTGCGGATGGTTGCTCTGCAATGTTGCCGTTCGGTCCGACAGACAACTTAGCCCCTCGCTCCGTAGCTGCCGCATCCTGCGGCAGAACGACGCAGCCGCACGCGCCCGAATGGAGGAGGGCACAGCGAGACACATCTATCAGATAGCGCGAAACAGCCGCACGCGCCCGGGTGGAGGTGCTCCAGCAGGTAACCCTTGTGGGCGGGCGGCGAAGCAGCCGCACGCGCCCGGGTGGAAGTCTGGCGTGGCGGGGCTACGGCCCTCGCGCTCAGCATTCGGCCCTTTGACCTTCTCAGCGGCCATGCGTTCCAAACTCTGCCCGCCGGGGGTACGATGTATTGCACGGCATAACCCGAACCAGCACGACTGGAAGCCGCGTTGGCGCGCATACGATCATCGTCGGGAGAGCATGCCATGGACGACGCCGTGGAGCTGGCAGCCTACGAAGAACTGTGGCGCAGCGTCGATCCCTGGGCCGCCATTCCTGCACGGTACAATCTGGGTACCGCGCTCACGCGCGGCCAGGTCGAAGCGGGGCGTGGAGACGTGGTGGCCCTTACCTGGGAGAACTCGGCAGGTGCCAGCCGCCAGTTCACATATCGTCAGCTTGATGACGCGTCCAGCCGGTTCGCAGCGGCGCTGGCAGAGCTGGGCATAGACCGCGCAGATCGCGTGCTCTTGCGGCTGCCCAATATCCCCGAGTTCTACGTAGCAGCGCTGGGCATTGCCAAGCTCGGGGCGATCTTCATTCCCACCAGCACGCAATTCCGCACGCCCGAGATTCAGTACCGCCTGCGCGACTCGGGGGCCGTGGCCGTTGTGTGTACCACAGGTCTCATGGCAGAAGTGTTGGCAGCCCAGCCAAACTGCCCCGAGCTGCGGCACATCATCGCGGTGCCCTATCCAACGCTTCCCCCGACTTCTGGCCAGCACGATTTCTGGGAACTCGTTTCTCGGGGCAACGAGGCGTTCGAGCCGGCCGACACGGCCAGCGACGACGTGGCGTTCATCGCTTACACGTCTGGAACCACGGGCGATCCCAAGGGCGTGGTACACATGCACCGCTACGCGATTGCGTACGATGCGCTCATCCGCTACTGGCACGACTACCTGCCTGACGATGTCTGCGCGTGTCCTGCCGAACTGGGGTGGCTTCTGATGCCGGCATCAACGTTCTTATATGCATTGCGGAGCGGCATCGGCACTGTGTTGTACCACGCGCTGGACGGGCGATTTCATGCCGAGGCGTGGTACGAGCTGATCGCCCGGCGAGGCATCACGAACTTTGTCGGCACGCCGACGATCTACCGCCTGCTGGCGGCTGCGGACGAGGGCCGGGTGCCGCGGCTGGACAGCTTGCGGCACGGGGTGAGCGCCGGAGAGCCGCTTCCGCCAGACACCATCGAGGCGGTGCGCCGCCGGCTGGGCTTCGTGCCGTTGGACGGGATCGGCATGAGCGAGTGCATGGTGTACTGTTGCAATATGAAGGGGTTTGAAGTGGTACCTGGAAGCTGCGGGCGGCCCACGCCTGGGTGCGAGATCCGGCTGATGGACGAGGAGCTGCGCGAGGTGCCGGTGGGGGCCGAAGGGGTGCTGTGCGTGCGGCGATCGACGCATCCGGGAATGATGAAGGAGTACTGGCGCAAGCCGGAGCAGACTGCGGAGATTTTTCGCGGCGAGTGGTACTACTCGGGAGACGTGCTGCGGCGAGACCGGGCCGGCCGCTTTTACTTCAAGGGCAGGCACGACGATGTGATCAAGGCCAGCGGCTACCGCATCTCGCCCTTCGAGGTCGAGAGTTGCCTGGTGGAGCATCCGGCCGTGCTGGAGGCGGCAGTGGTGGCTAGTCCCGACCCCCTACGCGGCAGCGTGGTAAAGGCATTTGTGGTGCTGCGTGCGGGCCACTCGCCCTCTGCTGCGCTGGCCGCGGAGCTGCAAGCGTGGGTCAAATCGCACGCGGCGCCCTACAAGTACCCGCGCAAGGTGGAGTTTGTGAGCGAACTGCCCAAGACGCCCAGTGGCAAGATCAAACGCCGCGTACTCCGAGACCGGGAGGCACTAGAAGCAAACAGGCAAACGGCCGAGTCTGAGCGGCAAGCATGACGGCTGCAAGACGGGGCATGAGGGCCAGCTCGTAGTTCTAGACACCGCTGGCTTACGCCTGCTTACGGCTCGACCCAAAGTTGAGACGGATAGAGCTGCTCGACGATGCGGCCATACTCGCCGAGCGAGCGGCGCTGCCCGACGGAGTGCCAGGCCGTCACACCTTCGAGTTCCGGCATCAACTCCAAGAGCTGCTGGGCCAGGTTCTCAGCCAGTCGCTTGATGGCCGTGCTCTCGCTGCGCTCCATGATGCTTGCGACGGTCTTCATGATGCGGACCATGCGAGCGCGTTTTAGCACGGGTGCAGACAAGGGCGGAGATGGCTCGACCAACAGGTCTGCCACTGGCACGTCGAGCACCTCCTGCCACGCATAGATGCGGCTGATCGGCAGGTCGGTACACTCATCTTCCTCTTGCCTCGCCTGGCGGAGTTCGCACTTAAGATGCTGGGCCACGCGCCGTAGCGAAACCCCCTGCTGCTTGCGTACCGTCGCCAAGCGGTGCAATTTCTGCCGCACGTGAGGCAGAGACCCATTCCCCACGGCCGCGGTGCTGTGTGCCCCGGTACCTGAAGTATTCATCGTTGCCTCCTCGTTCCAGACACAGGTCTAGTCGGTTAGAGCACTGGCAGATTGCGCACGCCCTCGGCCGCCCATTGCCCGCCCCCTTGAACACGCAAGTAACAGGGGTCTGTTCCACCACCCCCCAACCGCGCGTGCCGCCCGGCAGTCCTGAACGGTAGTGGAAAACCGGCATTCGGCTAGCCCGTTCAATCTCCGCACCAAAAGACCACACGCCGAATGTGCCGCCCGCCGCGCGCAGCCGCCAAATCTGACCGCTCCGAACCCGCTATGCTCTCCACAACTGTGCCGCAAGACAGCGCACGACAACAAGAGAAGAGAGGGAGATGGATAGCATCCGACTCTGCTTCAGCTCATCATCCACGCTGCCGTACCCCTTGCCCAGGGTTCCGGCTGACCAACTGACCCGCAGGTGAATCCCGCGCGAAGGCCCGAAGATGAGACGCATTGAGCCTTCAACCATTGATCTTATGCACAAGCACAGCGGTCCGCAAGTAGCGCATTTCACATTTCTCGTTCCTCGCCTCCTGCACTCCCCCAATGCCCGCCGCGGCCACCCAGCCCCCACTGACACCCGTCTCAAGCCCGGAACCGGCGCACACCGGCCCATAAGCGCAGCAGCGCTCGCTGCCATGACCGACCCCTGCCCGCTCCAGCAAAGTGCCGCTAGCCGGCTACATACTCGGCGCTGCTGGCCATGCCCACGATCACGTTCTCAGGCGTCGCCCCCGCCTGAAGCTGGCTCACCCAGAAACTCAGCCCGCCCGCATCCGCAGCTCGGTTGAGCAGGTTCTGATAGAACGCAGAAACAACGACCGTCAAATACTCTACGCTGCTCAAGAAGCCGCGTACCACCTGGCCGCGGGAGAGGACGCCCGTCGTTAACCGATCCACCCAAAACGACCGCTCGACAAGCGCCGGCGTCCTGCCCAGCAGCAAGCTGTAAAGCTGCGATACGAAACCCGCCGTCCCCCCAGAACGTACGGCAAACTCGTTGCTCGCAAGAATGGCCGCCAGCACATCAGTGCTCGTCATGCCAGAGTTCATCGCCGCCAGCCACGCGGCCAGGCCCGCAGCCTCGGCGTCCCGCCCCAGGTAGGTTTGATAGTATCCCCGGATCAGGTTCGTGCGGTACTCGGTCGAGTTCACAAACGACTGAACAATCGACGCGCGGCTGGCGCCGCTGTTGAGTATGGCCAGCCAACCGTTGATCTCGGCAGCCGCGGTGCTCCCCGCAGGCCGGCCCAGCACGTCTTCGTACAAGCGAGAGATCCAACGGTAGTCCCGGCCGGTTAGCGTTACCACCACGACATTGCTGGTCAGCGTCCCATCGCTCGCCTGGTAGCTGAAGCTGTCCTGGCCATTGAAGTTCGTGTTGGGAGTGTATGTGAACGAACCATTTGCATTGAGCGTCAAGGTGCCATTGCTCGGCCCGCTCACCAGCGTTGCACTCAGGCTCGCACCCTCCGGATCCGTATCGTTGGCCAGCACCCCGGCCACGGGTACGACCAGTGCCGTGTTCAGCTCGAACACGTAGCTGTCTGCTACGGCGGCCGGTGGCTGGTCGGGCAACGCCTCCGACCAAAGTTCCTCTCCGGATGTGCCATTGTTCGCTCGAAACACAATCCGGCTGCCCACCCGCGTGAACTCGGCCGGCAGGGAGCCCAGCGCGCCGGAGCGAATATTCGCCACCTGCGTCGTGCCGCCTGATGTACCGTCCGACGACCAGAACTCCGGGCCGGTGCTGCCATCGTCTGCCGAGAAATACACCCGATCTCCGATCGCCCTCAAGCCATCGGGCAGCGAACCGGCGGCACCCGAGTTGATGTCCAGCACGAGCGTTGTGCCGGCGCTCGTACCGTCGCTTTTCCACAGTTCCATGCCCTGGGTGCCGTCGTCTGCCCGAAACAACAACACGCCGTTGAGGTTGGTCAGACCCGCTGGATTGGATCCGATGCCCGAGGCCGTATTAATGTCGCGCACCAGCGTGGTCCCGGCCGATGTTCCGTCGCTTCGCCAGAGTTCTACGCCGTTGGTGCCGTCGTCGGCCGTAAAGAACAGGGTGTTGCCCACCGCCGTCAGGTTGGAAGGATTCGAGCCTGCCAGGCCCGTGCGAATGTCTTTCACCAGCGTCGTGCCGGTGGAGGTGCCATCGCTCGTCCACAGCTCCGTGCCTACCAGGGCGTTGGTGGCTGCAAAGTACAGCCGCCCCCCCACATCCACCAGGTTGGTCGGACTCGATCCCGTGGCGCCCGGCACAATGTCGGCCACTCGATTGGTACCCGCTGTGCCGCCGTCGCTACGCCACAGCTCGATCCCCGTGCTCCCGTCGTCTGCGGCGAAAAACAACCAATCGCCAGACACCACCAGGCCCGTGGGGTTAGAACTAGCGGAGCCCGGGCGAATGTCTTTCACCAGCACCGTGCCAGCCGCCGTGCCATCGCTGCGCCACAGCTCGACGCCGTTGGTGCCGTCGTCTGCCGTGAAGAACAGTTGCCCGTCAAACACCACAAAGTTCGCCGGATTCGAGCTGGCCGCTCCGGCATTGATGTCTTTTACCAGCACGGTGCCGGCGGCAGTGCCGTCGGTCGCCCACAGCTCGACCCCGTGGGTCCCGTCATCGGCAATGAAGAAGACCTTGCTACCAACCGCCGTCAACAACTGAGGGTTTGAACTGTTGGGCACCGTGCTGCTGCCCACCACGGTACTGCCGGTCCAGATGTCTTTCACCAGAACCGTACTGCCGGCCGTGCCGCCGTCGCTGCGCCACAGCTCGTTGCCGTTTGTCTGGTCGTTTGCGGCAAACAACACAAAGCCGTTGAGTTCGGCGAAATGGGCGGGAGTGGAACCCGGGGCGCCGGGAGCAATGTCGCTCACGATCGACGCTAGCAGCCGGCGGTCTTCTAGCATCTCCAGGCAGCCGCGGCCGAGAGAGGCGCGCGTGCCGCGCGCAGGCTTGCGGGACGTCTGGCTGCTGGAAAAACCGATGTACTCAAGGCAGGCACGGAAAATAGAGGTGGGTCGCATCCGAAGCTCCCTCGGTTACGTGAGGAACGCTCGCAGTTCGCCACTCTTGCCCAACTTATCGGGATAGCGGGCGAGGCAGTTTGGCGCAGGCCGACTGTACGGCCCCGGCGCTCTGTAATAGTGCTATCGACCATGCCGTGTTTGCAGCATGAGCTTAGCCGCGAGGGGCCACGCATTCGGCAGCGCGTGCAAGGCGTAGCCGCATGCGCCGTAGTCGCACGGTAAATCTCTCTCAGCACGAGACGATCGACGGTGCCGTCGCCGCACGCCCGTAGCCGCACTCGCCCGGCGCCGCACTCGCCCGGCGCCGCACTCGGCGGAGAACGGACATGACGTGCCCACGGCGCCTTCAACGAGCAACAACCCGCGTTCTGGCGTGCTGCGGCGACACGTGGGCCTGCGTTTAGCGCGCCGCAGCTATGAGAAGGCCCGCGTTTGGGCATGCCGCGGCTACGAGCATGCGTCGTTGGTCACGCACATGCGTGAGACTGTGATTGGCGGCAGCGGCCCTATGCTGGGCACAACCCCGCCGCCGCAAGCTGCTTGGTGTAGGCAAACAGCGCAGGTATGCCCCCCGTATGAACAAACACCACAGGCCGTTCTCCTTCTAGCCTGCTGTGCCGGGCATCGTCGAGGAGTGCTGCAAGCGCTTTTGCGGTATACACCGGGTCGAGCAGGATTCCCTCGCGGCGGGCAGCCAATGCCAATGCCTCATTGCCTGCCGCAGAGGGCTGTCCGTACCCGGGTCCAATGTAGTCGAGCGTGCTGTCAATCTGCTCTGGGGTAAGCCGCACGTCGAGTCCCATAAGCTCGGCAGCCTGATTGGCAATGTGGGCAATATCTTCACGGTGGTCCCAGGGCCACGAGATGGGGGCGACGAGCCGAACCTTTGTGTCCAAGCCAAGGGCTGCTCGTCCCAATGCCAGGCCGGCACCCGTCGAGCCGGCAGAAGAGCAGTACACGGCCTGCGGCTTAAGCCCGCGGGCAGCAAGCTGCTCGACAATCTCTACCAGGCAGAGAACGTAACTCACAGCCGCGCGTGGTTTGACGATCGAGTTGACCCAACTGTACACGCGGCGGCCCTGGGCGCGAAAGCGTGCCGCCGCGGCATCTACGGCCTCGAACAGTGCCGGCCCCAAGGGGGCATCGACAAATTCGACGCTCGCGCCCACCAGATAGTCGAGCAACAGGTTTCCCTGGGGAGTTGTGTCTTGGCCCGCGCGGCTAAGCACCAGGTGGCAGCCCAGACCGAGCCGTGCGCAGGCAGCGGCGGTCTGCCGGCAATTGTTAGATTGCACGCCGGCGCCCCACACGAGCATCTCTGCTCCTTCGCTTAGAGCGTGTGCCAGGAGGTGTTCGTTATGGCGTGTCTTGTTTCCGCCGCAGGCGAGGCCCGTGCAATCGTCGCGTTTAAAGAACAGGCGGGCGCCCACGGCCGCGCTAAGCCTGGGAGTCTCTTCCAAAGGGGTGGGCAAGTGAGCAAGCGACACGCGCGGCAGGCGTTCTGCGGCCTGCCGCAATTGGGAGGTGGTGTACACGCCGCGGTCCTCGGGGTGCTACGGGGGCGGCATGACGTGGGCGCCGGGTGTAACCTGTTTGATGTTCGGCTGCGGATCGAACTCCACGTCTCCGAAGGCCCAGGAGAGGGCGCCGAGCAGGATCTGCTGGAAGACGGGGCTGGTCCAGACGTCTTCTCGGTGGCCCATGGAGGTGTAGAAGACGCGGCCCTTCTCGTGGCGGCGTGCCCAGGTTGCGGGATAAGGCGGTCGCTGGTAGTCCTTGCCGTCCATTCCCTGCGTGTCCTGTACCAGGATTACGTGCAGGTCGTCGGGAAAGTTTTTCAGCGAATACCACTCGTCGTTGATTTCGAAGGCCTCGCCCAGCCCATCCACGCCTGGGAAATGGGGAGAGGCGATCACTTGCCTGGCGACTTGCTGCGGGCCGTGGCTGATGAACTCTCCGCCTAGCATAGCGATATAGGGGTCCCGATCGGTCTGTTCTTCACGGGCTGGCCCTGCGGAGTGGAAGGTATCCGAAGCGCAGTGCGAGCCGAGGAAGCCCTTGCCCTTGGCTACAGCGGCCAGCAGCCGCTCTTTGCCCTTGGCAGACATGGGGGGCTGACGGTCGGTGCCAGCTTGGGTTAGGTCTCCCGTGGTGTAGAAGAAGAAGGCGTCGTATGCGTCCAGGTCGCTGTCGAATACGCGGCCGTCTTTGGTGCACTCGACCTCGAAGCCGTGCTGTGCCGCCAGCTCGGTCATTACCCGCTCCACGTGGGAGAGAGATTCTCCCTCCCGGCGGCAGGCGGGATGCTCAAAGCCGGCGCTTTTGGTAAAGAAGAGCAGCTTGCGGCGGGCCTTGCCAGCGGCAAGCAGGCTGCGTGCGCTCAACCACCCCAAGCCCAGTGCGGCCCCTCCGGCCGCCAACACTTCTCGACGGTTCATGGCGTGCTCCTTGATCGTTCCCGGTCCAGCATAGCGTGCTGCATTGGGCGTGCAACTTGCGATCGTTGACTTTTTCAAATTTAGGTCAGTACCCTAGCCGGGCATGCTGCTGTTCAAGAAACGATTTCTCGATGCTATTCGCGCCGGGACGAAAACGCAGACCATCCGGCTATGGAAGTACAGGCGAATGCGCGCCGGGCAGCGGAGCTACATACCGGGGGCGGGCTATATCCAGGTCGAGCGCGTAACCGAGGTGCGTCTCGACGAGCTGACCGACGAAGACGCCGTGCGAGACGGCTTTGGCTCAGCCCACGAGCTGCGCGAGGAGCTGGCTCGGCTCTACCAGGCCAAGCTTGCCGGAGGGTACAAGGCCTTCCGGGTCGAGTTCCGACTCACCTCGCCCCCGAGACGGAAGGATAGAGCGTGAGACAGGCTGGCATGGTTGCCGGGCGAACGTCAACATAGCGGTTGGCGAGCCACGTGCGGCAGCTTGCCCAAGAGCGTCCCCATGCGTATGGCGATGGGGCAGCAATCTAGCCGCCCAGCAATCGCTTTGTGCGGCACGAACAGTGGCACGGCCCACACGTCAATCGGCCCTGCGCCCTGGTCCAGTTCGATGCCAACGAACTCACCTCGTCGGCGCACGCGCTGGCCCTCGGGGCAGCCGATGGAGCTGCGTTCGTCGCCGCCTTCGGCGCGTTTTCCGCCACGCTGCCCCAATGGCGGCAAGGTGCCATGGTCGCATCGGTGCTGGCGCTCCACAAGGTGGCAAGAAGCGAGCCCTGAGCCGGCCGCCCATGTGGCCCAACATCGCAGCGAGCCATGCGGGTCACGGTTCTCGAGCCAGCACCAAGGCGGCCGCCTGCCCTGTGGGAGATTGATTGAGCAATAGGGCTACCTCTTCCGGCCCGCGCAATGGCTGGCCGTGGACCACGTTCACAGGGCATTCTGGATCGGGTCGCTCGTAATTGAGCGTGGCCGGCACGATGCCCTGCTCCAGGGCCAGCACGCTCGCAAGAGCCTCAACCGCCCCAGTGCCCGAGCCCAGGTTTCCGAAGTAGCTCTTGGGAGCCGTAACCGGCACGTCTCCCAACACGGCGCGAATGGCTTGTGCCTCCAGGCGGTCTTCGCGCCGCGTCGAAATGCCGTGCGCATTCACGTGGCCCACGTCGCTCGCTGTGCAACCGGCCATGGCCAGAGCCTGCCGGATGCTGGCCTCGATTGCCGCAGTGGAGGCCGGAAATCGAGGGCCGGCCGGTGCAAAGGCACAGCCGTATCCCAAGATGCGCGCACGAATCCTCGCACCGCGTGCCAGCGCGTGTTCGCGCGCCTCTAGGACCAACACCGCCGCACCTTCGCCATTGACCTGCCCATCTCGGTCGACATCGAACGGGCGGCAGGCCCGCTCCGGTTCTGCGGCGCGGTGAGAGACCTCCGTCAGACAACTACGGATCACAACCACTGGGTTGAGCCGAGAACCCGTACCGCCGCACAGCACAACATCTGCCGCGCCGCGCTCCAGGACACGCACCGCCTCGCTCATGGCGTGCAGGCTAGAAACCTCTCCCAGGGCGTGCGTGTTATTCGGACCCCGTGCATCGAGCGCGATGGCAACGTGGCAGGCCGGCATGTTGGGCAAGTACTTGAGCATCCACAGCGGGTAGATCTCGGCCATTGCCGCCTGCCCCCAGAGGGAAAACTGGAACTTGCCATCAACCCGCGAGCGGATGAAGGCCTGAGCCACGTCTTCCGGTTGGCCCTGAATCATGTCCGTACCCAGGATCACCCCCAACCGATCGGGATCGACAGCATGTTGCGAAAGGCTCGCGTCTTCGTACGCCATGCCCGCCGCGGCAACGCCGAACTGAATCTCGCGCGCCATCACCTTGAGGCTCTTGCGCGGCTTGACGAACTCCTTGGCGTCAAAATCGCGCACCTCGCCGCCGAATGGGATCGGCACACCGCGCGGATCGAACTGCGTAATCGGCCCAACCCCGCTACGCCCCTCAAGCATCGAGGTCCAGAAGGCTTGTTGGCCAACACCAATGGGGCTGACAACACCCAGGCCAGTTATCACTATTTCTCGCGCAAGCGGCATGGCGCCAGACAATTGCCCAACAAGACCGTCATTATGGCCGTATGCTATCCACGAGGTGTCCAGCCAGCAACTGCCCTCTGTTCTTTTAGGGGTGTTATGGCAGCGGCCGATGTTGTTACGGGCGCCGCCTGCGCATGAGGGCCGGCGAACACGCATGGGGGGCGTTCTTTGAGCTGGCCACATCCCAATTCTGAACAAATGTACACTTCACGTGCCCTGTAGAAACGAGGCGCCGTTTGTTAAGATACGCGCCTTGGAGTATCTAAGCTGAAAGGATAGGGTGGGCTGTGATGCGCCCCGATGCTCAGTGCCCTACAAGAGACGGTTTTTCCATCCGCGAGGCGCGGGCGATCGTAAAGGACCTGTTTGAGCCTCGCCCAGCCATCTACTGGGCAGACTTTCTGGTCTCGGTCTCGCTGGCGCACGGCGATTTTTTGGCCGTTTCGCGGCTGCCCGCATTTTCGCTGTCGCAGGCGTGCGCGTTTGTTGTCTCGTGCCTGGCGATTTACCGTGCCGCACTGTTTACTCATGAGTTGGTGCACCTGCCGCGGGAGCGGTTCAAGGCGTTTCGGGTCGCTTGGAATCTACTGTGCGGCATACCGTTTCTACTGCCGTCTTTCCTTTATTGGACGCACGTGGCCCACCATGCTCGCAAGCACTATGGCACGCGCGAAGATGGGGAGTATCTGCCGCTGGCCGCCGGTCCGCTGCGTGGGATTGTGGCCTACCTTTCCCAGCCGCTGGTGATACCGTTCTTGGCGGTGCTCCGCTTTCTGGTGCTAACGCCGCTGGCATGGTTCAGTCCGCGATTTCGCCGCTGGGTGCACCAGCGTGCCTCTTCGATGGTGATGGATCCCAGCTACGTACGGCCGCTGCCCACACCGCGCGAGTTGCGCTGGTGGCGCGTGCAGGAGGCGGCGTGCTTTCTCTACACGCTCGGTGCTGCGGTGCTGCTGGCCGCGGGCCGAGTATCCCCCTGGCTATTGGTACAGGGGTACCTAACGGCTGTTACAGTGATTACGCTCAATGCCGTCCGAACCATGGGGGCGCATCGCTTCCGGCACCAGGGAGAGGAACTCTCGTTCCTCGAACAGCTTCTAGACTCGATCAACTATCCTCGCTGGCCGTTGTTGACGGAACTTTGGGCGCCCGTAGGCCTGCGGTTTCACGCCCTGCATCATCTGTTTCCGTCATTGCCATATCACAATCTGCCGGAGGCGCACCGGCGGTTGATGGCACAGCTTCCAGAGAATAGTCCGTACCGCAGCACCAACAGCCCTGGCCTGCTGGCGGCGCTTGCCGAACTCTTTCGGGCTTCGGCAGAACACAGCAGGCGTGCTCGTGCCCTCAAGCGCAAGTCTGAGGCAGCCATTACAGCGGCACGGTAGGCAACAAGATGTGGGATCGAGCGATCAGTCGCGTAACACTGGTCGCCCCAGCCGAGGGCGTGCTATCACGCGTCCACACCACCTTGCAGTCCCTCAGCAGCCACACGGCCGCCAGCTTGATATCTCAGATCATCCCGTTCAGCCCTCGCTTCCCGATACTGCTCGCCCTTCTTGCCTGGTGAACCTTGCTGCCGCATGGCAGCTTTAGTGCCAATCGCCCGGTTGCACTCGCCAAACCTACTCTCTGCTCGTCACTCGCCACCCGCTACTCGCCACCCGCTACTCGCCATTCGCTACCCGCCATTTGCGGCCAAGCCCTTGTGCGTTGCGCAGCCCTGAGGGGCTGCGCTCATTGGCCGCCCACGGCAGGGTAGCCTGCAATGCCTTGTTCGCGACGCCGCTGGACCATGTGCAGAACCATGTAAGTACTCGCGGCCGCGGCAAGGTGTTTGAGGGTATGACCGCTTACCACCGCCGTCAGTGCGTAGATCGAGCGATCGAGGGCCTCGAGAATCTTGGCTGCCACGTACCAGGCGAAGGCAGCCCAGAGGTCGCCGCTGCGCGTGAATCTAGACTCAAAACCAAGCAGCAGCGGTGGCAGCAACAATAGCGGGCAGAATTGTACGAGCAGATATGGCCGTAGGTCGCCGCGGCCAGCGATTTCGCTAGCGTGCCAATACAAGACACTGCCTGCTCCCAGCAGGGCAAGCGGAACCGAGAGCAGCCTGCCGGCGCGCGAGCTGACGCGCTCTGAAATCAGGATCGAAACCAGCAGCATGAACGCTATGGCCAGGGGCAGACGGTCCCACACGAGCCGCTCGTTGTCGGGCTGCAAGTGATACCAGGCCGATCCCACGCCAGTCGCGGCAATAGCGGCGAAAAAGGCCACGTACGTCCACCGATCGGGCGGTTCGATCGATGCCCGAGTACGTGTCGGGTCGCTCAGCCACCATACGCCCCATAGCCCGATCGCCACGAACGGGATGTTCGAGAGCACATTTGCCGCATTGGCAATGCCGCAGCAGGGCCGCTGATCGGCAAACTGGTGGTACCATTGCGGCTGTGCCACCGGCGGCACGGTTAGCAGCACCACGGCCGGGGTGGCGATACACACCACAAGAGCCGCTGCCAGAAACAACGGGCTACGAGCAGTGATTGGCATGGCTAGAGCATACACATGCGGGGGGCGGACAAGAGCGCCATCCGCTAAGGAACCGCGGAGGTGCAAAGTTGGATCGCCATGGGGAGAAAGCCCGAGACCGCGATTCGCATCAAGAGGGGGCCCTTGGGCGATCGACGTATGGAATGACCATGTGACGCTCTTCAGTCCGCATTCCGCGCAGTCTCGACGGCACGTAGGCGCACAAGTTCTGCCACCTGTTCTTCGCTGTACCCCAGCCACTCTTTGAGTACCTCTGCCGTGTGTTCGCCCAAGGAGGGTGGCCTGCGGCCGCGGACGGCCGGTTGGCCATGCCAATGCACCGCACTGCCCAAAAGGGGTACCTGGCCAGGTTCGTCCGGCGGCCAAACCATGCCGCGCGCTTGTGCCTGCGGCGTGGCCAGGGCGCGGTCGACCGTGCGAACAGGCGAATGAGGGATCTCTTCTCGCACCAGCAGCTCTTCCCATTCGGCCGTCGTTCGGCCCGCCATCACCCCCTGGAGCATCGGTATCAAGACCTCGCGATTGTGTACGCGCTGCGGATTGGTCGCAAACCGCGAGTCGTGCGCCCACTCCGGCTTGCCCACCGCCTGGCAGAACCGCTGCCACTGCCGATCGGCGCCAATCGCCAGCACAATATGCCCATCGGACGTGGCAAACGATTCGTAGGGCACAATGTGGGGATGTGCATTGCCATACCGCAGCGGCGGACGCCCCGTAAGCAACACGTCTTGGGCCACGTTGACCAGGCTGGCCAGAGTGCAGTCTGCCAGGGCCACGTCGAATGCCCAGCCGCCGTGGCCAACTCCCCCCTTGCCTCTGGCGAACAGCCCGGCCAGCGCCGCGGCCGCGGCGTACAATCCGGTAATCACATCTGTGATGGCCACGCCCGTCTTCATCGGCCGCCCTTGCGGCTCTCCCGTAATCGACATCAGGCCGCAGGCTGCTTGTATCATCAGGTCATAACCAGGCAGCTCAGACCAGGGGCCCGTGCGGCCGAAACCCGAGATGGAGGCGATCACAAGGCCCGGGTTAACTGCGTGGAGACGCTCGGGCGTAAGGCCTAGGCGCTCGAGAGAGTCGGGCAAGAAGTTCTCGACCAGCACGTCAGCACGCTGCACCAGCTCGGCCAGCACGCGGCGGCCCGGTTGGCTCTGCAAGTCTAGTGCCAGCGAGCGTTTGCCTCGGTTGCATGAGAGGAAATAGCCGCTGGTGCCGTCCGGGGCGAAGGGAGGGCCCCAATGGCGGGTATCGTCGCCGCTGCCTGGGCGCTCGACCTTCACCACATCTGCGCCGAGATCGGCCAGAAGCTGCGTACAGACGGGGCCGGCCAGGATGCGCGAGAGATCGAGCACCCGGATGCCGGTCAAGGGTAGGCTAGAGTTGGCATTCATAGCGGGGCACTTCGCTGCCCTAAACCAGGCGAGTATACTTTGGGTGTTCACGGTAATGAACAACCCCTGTTGCAATCGCATGGCCAACGCCTTTGACCCTTACCGCGAGGCCCTGGTGGTAGAGACCCGCACCATCTGGCCCGACGAGTTCGACACCATCGACGAAGCCGAGCGCGAGCGCATCGAGCAGCTTCTGCACGCCCAACCCCAACTGTGTGCAGAGCTAGACTACACCCGCCTCCACACCGGTTTCTGCCGCGACATCACCGTCACCCAGGCCGACTTGGACCGGCTGGCCCGCTAGGTCCGCCGCCGTGTAGCAGGGCTGTTATGCAAGGTGTACGCCAGGTCGTCTGTGTACCGTTGGGAGAGCGGGCCTACTCGATCGTCATCGGCAGCGGGCTGCTCTCCCAGACGGCCGAGTGGTTGCAGTCGTGCGCCCAGACCGACCACGTGGTGCTCATCAGCGACGCGAACGTCTCGTCGCTCTACACACAATCGGTGAGTGCCCCCTTGTTGCAAGCCGCTGTGCGCGTCACGGCCTTGGAAATCGGCGTGGGGGAACGCAGTAAGTCTCTGTCGTCCGCCGATGCGCTTTGGCAGAAAATGCTTGAGCATGGCACGACTCGCAATAGCGTTGTCGTGGCTTTGGGGGGCGGCGTGGTGGGCGATGTGGCGGGGTTCGTAGCTGCCACGTATGCCCGCGGGCTGAAGCTGCTGCAAATCCCCACCACGCTGCTGGCGCAGGTCGATAGTTCGGTGGGCGGCAAGGTGGGCATCAACCTCCCTAAGGCGAAGAACATGGTGGGAGCGTTCTGGCAGCCGTCCGGCGTGCTGATCGACACGGATACGCTTGCCACGCTGGCTGACCGCGAGTTTCGTGCGGGCCTGGCCGAGGTGGCGAAGTACGGTGCTGCGCTGGACGCAGCCTTCTTTTCCTGGCTGGAGGAGCATGCGGCCCTGGTGCTGGAGCGTGAGCCGGAGGCGCTGGCGTACATGATCGGCCGGTGCTGCGAACTCAAAGCAGCCATCGTGGCCGAAGACGAGCGGGAGACGAGCGGCCGCCGCGCGGTATTGAATTACGGGCACACGTTTGCACATGCCTTCGAGGCGCTCACTGACTACGATCAGTTCTTGCATGGGGAAGCGGTTGCCATGGGCATGATGTGTGCTGCCCGGCTGGGAGAGCGATTGGGGCGCATCGATGCGGAGACGGTAGAGTGGCACCAGCGGCTGCTCGAGAGATTCGGGCTGCCCACAGCCCCTCCGAAGTTTGTGGCGGACGAGGTACTGGCCGCCATGCAGCACGATAAGAAGGCCACAGGCCGGGGGCTGAGGTTCGTGCTGCTGGAGCGCCTAGGGCAAGCGGAGCTGGTGGGAGGTGTTTCGGAGTGCGACATTCGGGCCATACTGGAGGCGTGAAACACCTTTTTTGCGGGTGTGGCCATCTGGTTCGTAGAGCTACGTGCGGAGCATATTGGCGGTGTTGGGGCCGGTAGCCCGTTATTGACCCCATTTTCCGAAGGCGATAGGATGTACGGTTTTCCGGCTTGGACGGCCCAAGCCGGCCGCGTGGTCGGGCCCCCGGGCCGCCCGCCGCGCCCCCGACCGGACGCTGCGGGGGTGTGGGCGAGCACGGCGGTCTGCACTGGGAGGAGCTTATTTTCGTGTCTGAAGTCCTGGTAAAGCAGTTGATCGAGGCCGGGGTGCATTTCGGCCACCGTGCCAGCCGCTGGAATCCCAAGATGCGGCCGTACATATTCGGCCGCCGCAACCTGATCCACATCATCGATGTGCGGGAGACCGTACGGGGCCTGATCAGGGCCAAGAGGTACCTGACACAGGTGGCGGCCGGCGGCAGTTTGGTGTTATTCGTGGGCACCAAGCGGCAGGCTGCTGAAACGGTGGAGCGGGAGGCGACCAGGTGCGGCATGCCGTACGTCAGCGATCGCTGGCTCGGGGGAACGCTCACCAACTTCCGCACGATCCGCAGCCGACTGAGCCGCTTGGAGGAACTCGAGGCCATCCGCTCCGGTGATGCCCTGGCAAGTTATTCGAAGAAGATGCAATCTGCCCTCAGCCGCGAATACCGCAAGATGTACCGCAATCTCAACGGTATTCGTACCATGAATCGGCTTCCCGAGTGCCTGGTGATCATCGATCCACGCAAAGAAAAGAACGCGGTGCTCGAGGCGCGCAAACTGGGCATTGCTACCGTGGCGCTCATCGACACGGACAGCGACCCCGACCTGGTCGACCTGCCCATTCCTGGCAACGACGATAGCATCCGCTCCATCGAACTCGTCTTGCAGCAATTGGCAGATGCTATTATCGAGGGCAAGGCCAACGCACAGCAGGTAGCCGTGCCGGCGTTCGAGGGGCAGACTGCGGCCTATGTCAGCCCAGACCGCGACATGTAGTAGCGAGGAGCAGCCACCATGCCTGAGGTTTCGCCCGCCGAGGTCAAAGCACTTCGCGATCGCACTGGCCTGCCCATGATGGATTGCAAGCGCGCCCTCGTGGAATGCGAAGGGGACATGGACAAGGCCATCGAATTCCTACGCAAACAGGGGGCCAAGCTGCAAGGTGCCCGCCGCGAGCGGGAAACCGCTGCCGGCCGTCTTGCCGTGTATGCCGATGTGGAGCGCGGCGTGGGCGCCATGGTCGAGCTGAAGTGCGAAAGCGCGCCAGTGGCCAACAGCCCTGAGGTCGTGCAGTTCGCCAAGGACCTCGCCCGGCAGCTTGCCCTGGGGCCGGGTGCAGCCAGCCCAGAGGAGCTGCTCGCCCAGCCCGCGCCAGGCAAGCCCGGCATGACGCTGGCCGAACAAAAGGACGACATGTTCAACCGCATGCGCGAGGTGTTCAACGTCACTCGCGTGCTGCGCATCGACGCACCCTGCGGCGGCTATGCACACCATGACGGCTCGATTGCCGTGCTAGTCGAGGTGCGCGGCGGGGCCGCCGAAACCGCCAAGGACATCGCCATGCATGTCGCCGCACGCTCGCCGGCCGTCGTACGCAAGGAGGACCTCGATCCCGCCGAAGTCGAAAAAGAAAGGGAAATCCTCCTCGAAGCTGCCCGCAAAGAAGGCAGGCCCGAGCAAATCATCTCCAAAATGATCGAGGGCCGGCTGAAGAACTTCTACGCCGAGAAAGCGCTTCTGGAACAGCCCTTCGTCAAGGACGAGAGCCTGACCGTGGGCAAACTCGCCGCCGCCAGCAAGTTGGAGGTGGTGCGCTTCGTCCTCTGGCGCCTGGGCAAGTCGTGATTGGGGGGCTATGTCTACCGGCCAAGCCACGAGCGTGCGGCGCTTCCGGCGGGTCGTGCTCAAGCTCTCCGGAGAGAGTTTCGTGCACGCGGGCGAACGCGGCATCAGCATGGTGGAGGTAGACGCCATCGCGCGGCAGGTGGAACGCGCTGCGCAATCCGGAGTACAGCTTGCCATCGTGATCGGCGGCGGCAACATCCTGCGAGGCGCCCAGTTCACGGCCGGCAGTTCCTCGATACAGGAGGCCACCGCGCACTATATGGGCATGCTGGCCACGGTGATCAATGGGCTAGCGCTGCAAGATGCCCTGGAGTCTCTCGGATGCCAGACGCGGTTGTCTTCGGCCATTCGCATGGACGGGGTGGCCGAGCCGTACATTCGCCGCCGCGTCCGCCGCCATCTGGAGAAGGGGCGGATCGTGATCCTGGCCTGCGGCACGGGCAGCCCGTTCGTCACGACCGATACGGCCGCGGCGCAGCGTGCCCTGGAGTTGGAGGCAGATATCCTGCTCAAGGCCACGCGGGTGGATGGCGTATACAGCGACGATCCGGAGAAGAATCCGCATGCCGTGCTCTACAGCGAACTCAGCTACCAGGCCGTGCGCGAACAGAACCTGCGGGTCATGGATCCCACGGCCATTGCGCAGTGCATGGAGCACGATATGCCCATCCTGGTGTTCAATTACCGTAAAGAAGGCAACATTGTGCGTGCCGTGAACGGCGAGCGGGTGGGCACGCTGATTTGCAGCCAGGTTCCGGCCACGCGGTAGAGGCGGACGATGGACGCCGACGAGATACTGCTCGACGTTGAAGAGCGCATGGAAAAAGCGATCGACGTGCTCAAGCACGCGTTGGCGGGAATTCGCACAGGGCGAGCCAATCCCGGCTTGGTCGATTCGCTGCGGGTCGAGGTCTACGGTTCCCAGTCGATGCTCAAGCAGTTGGCATCGGTGGGTGTTCCGGAGCCGACGCAGATAGTGATTCGCCCTTTTGACCCGGGCACGCTGAAAGAGATCGAGCGTGCCATCCAGGCCAGCGGCCTTGGGCTGACGCCGATGAACGACGGCCGCGTGATCCGCATCTCGGTGCCTCCCTTGTCGACAGAGGTCCGCCGCAAGCTGGTGGCCCGCATCAAGGAACTCGCCGAAGAGGCCAAAGTGGCCATTCGCAACGTGCGCCGAGACGGCAACAAGATGGCCGACCAGGCAGAGAAAGACAAGACACTTTCTGAAGACGATTGCAGCCGCCTGAAGGAGGAGATTCAGGACCTCACGCGCCGCTACGAGGCCCGTGCAGGCGACCTGGCCAAGGCCAAGGAGGCCGAGGTCATGGAAGACTAATGCGATCACGGCAGAACGTTTGACTGAGCCATGCCCAAACCGCCTACGCTGTCTGAACTCCTGGCCACACCTCGGCCGTTGTGCATTGCGCACCGCGGGAACAGCGCTGCCGCACCAGAGAACACGCTGCCTGCGATCCGTTCGGCGCTATCGCTCGGCGTAGATCTGGTGGAGATCGACTACCGCCACTCCGCCGACGACGTGCCGGTCGTCTTCCACGATCAGACCCTGCGGCGGACCACCAACGCCCAGCAGTGCTGGGGGCCTGGTGACCACCGACTCGACAAGTACACGCTCAGCGAACTAGGGCAGCTCGACGCGGGAGCGTGGTTCAAGCCCGAGTTCGCGGGCACACGCATCCCCACGCTGGAAGAGGTGCTGGCCGCCACCGTGCCCCAGGCGTGCGTGATGATCGAGCACAAGTCTGGCAGCCCGCGCACCCTCTCGAATCTGTTGGGGAGGCTGCACGTGGTCTCGCGCGTTATCGTTTGCAGCTTCGACTGGCACTTCTTGATCAAGTGCCGCCATCAACGGCCCGACCTGGCGTTGGGCGCCTTGGGTCACGGTCCTTTGGACCCCCAGCATTTGAAGGCCGCGCGCCGGCTGCGCTGCCAAGTGATCGGCTGGTCTGAAAAGCACCTGAACCAGCAAAGCGTGGAAGCCATTCGCGAAGGCGGTTGGCATGCCTGGGCCTGGACGGTCGACGACCCGCAGCGCGCCCGCCTGCTCGCCGGCTGGGGCGTGACCGGCCTGATCACCAACGCCCCCGCCACGCTGCTGCCCATCGTCCGCGAAGGCTGACCGCACGCGTCGGTCGAACGCGCCCGGGATGCCGCGGCCTCGGCGGCCCGGGCACGCGCGACCAAGGCCGCCACCATCGCCCGGGCCGTAGCCAGGTCTTGGGGCGTGCTGAGCTGACACAGGTCGTCTGGCAGCGGGAAGCGCGTCTGCATCATGCGGGCATCCATGCGTGTCCTACATATATACACCCCCGACAGGCCAAGACGTTCCGCAAAAAGTTGAAAAAATCTGGGCGCTAGCAGCGCAGGGTGTGCGATCCCTTTCCTGCGGACGGCCGATGAACGCGCGCCGACGCTGGACGATCCGCACGGCCTCCTGCTGGCACGCTGCATGCAGAACCTGTGACAGGCACATGTCGAGGCCGCCGTGATGGGACGTGCTCAGCCTGCGGCGGAGTTCCAATGGATCACGCCGCCGAAGTCGACAGCTTCCACGAGGTGACGGAACGTGCTCAGCCTGCGGCGGAGTATCGAGGCCGCCGCCGCGCCTGCAAAGAAATGCCGCCCAGCAGCATGGCCAATTCGGCCGCGTCGAACTGTATGTGCCCCTGGTCCGCGGGCACGCGTGGCAGCTCGAACGTGCTACGCTCCAGGCGTTTGTACCAGATCGCAAGGCCGTCTCCGTCGCCCGACAGCATCTTCAGCCGGTCGCGGCGTGCTTGAGGAACAAGAAAAGATGCCCAGCCAGCAGAGGCTGCTGAAAAACCGTCTCCACCAGCCCGCTCAAGCCGTCAAAGCTCTTACGCAGATCGACCGGTTTGGTGCACAGATAGACACGTACCTGAGGGTTGAGCAGCCACATCAGATCGCCTCCCACGCACCCTCGGCCGGCTCGCTCGAATCGTACCCTGCGGCTGCCGCTCCCATCCTAGTCGCAAGCCGCAGGACGGTACACAGTGCCCGCCGCTCGCTGGCAGAGACGCGCACGCGCACGCCGCGGGCCAGCAGCACCTCGATGATGCTCGAGCCGACAACCTCCACAGGCACGAACAGCCTGCTGCGTTCGCGCGGCCGCTTACCCGGGCACGAGCCATGCACGCCACGCTCCGACAGTCCACTCGCATTGTAGGAACGCGCAGCGGTATCCTGCGCACTGCCCACTCTCGTGCCATCTCGATGGACGCCATCCCCCAACGCACTCCCTGCGTTGCTGGGGCCCGTGCCATGGCCGTTGACAACCGTGCTGCCCTGGGGCCGGCGAAGGCGCTGCGCCATTTTCGTGGCCCACTTCTTGCTACGGCCGTTGACAATCGTCCTGCCCTCTCGCCGGCCGCCGCTTCCCCCGTGCTTGCCTTGAAGCCAGCCATGCGCGGCAAGCTTGCGGCGCCAGTGGTAAAACTGGACCTCAGAGACACCTTCTTGGCGGCACCAAGCGCACACGCTCATGCCGCTGCGTTCAAAGCGCCGAAGCCGCTCTGCCCACTCGTGCCACTTTGCCAGATCGATTGGCCGTGCCATGTGTGTACTCCCATGCGTGGAACCTTTCAGCAGGCCACGCACGCGAGCCTAACACAGCCGTCAATAGTGGTACGGGGGGACGGTTGCTATACAGAAGGCTGTACATGAGCCCACCGTCGCTGAGGTTCTGGCCAAGCCGTTGACACTCGCTGCTGATGTCTCAGCCGCTTTCCGGCAGTTGCGCGGCGTGCGCGAGCACTACTGGAATGCGGCTGAAGCATGCGGCCGTGTCAAGCGCGGCGACCGACCGAATGCCAAAGAACGGCGGCTAAGAGACAGCGGCTTCGGCCTCCAGGTCGCGCGGCTTGAACTGGAAATTGCGGCTCTGAGAGAAAAACTCGAGCGGATTCTCGTAAACGATCTTACGAATCAAAGATTCGGGATGCCCGCGCAGCCGCATGGCGAGGATGAAGTCCGGCACGGCCGTCGGCTTGGAGGGACCCCAATCTCCCGCAGAGTTCACCAGCAGCCGCTCGGGACCGTACATCTCGACCATATCGACCGCCCGCTGGGGCGTGCACTTGGTAACGGGGTAGAGCGTCATACCGGCCCAGAATCCCGCCTCAAGTACCGGGCGGATCGTGTGCTCCTCCACATGGTCCACCAGCACACGCTGCCGGTCGATGCGCCGATCGTCGCACAGCATGTCGAGGATCATGCGCGTGCCTTTGTACTTGTCTTCCAGATGGGGCGTGTGGATCAGGATCAGCTCGTTGGTGCGTGCAGCTAGGTCGAGGTGTTCCAGGAACACCAACGACTCGTTGCGTGTATTCTTGTTGAGGCCGATCTCGCCGATGCCCAGCACGTTCGGGCGGTCGAGGAACTCGGGGATCATGGCGATCACCTGCCTGGCAAGCGTAACATTCTCGGCCTCTTTGGCGTTGATGCACAACCAGGTAAAGTGCGTGATCCCATACCAACCGGCCCGCTTCGGCTCGAACTCTGTAAGCTGCCGAAAGTAATCGCGAAAGCCGTCGACGCTCCCCCGATCGAACCCCGCCCAAAAGGCAGGCTCGCTCACGGCCACGCAGCCCATCTTGGCGAGGGTTTCGTAGTCGTCGGTGACGCGTGAAACCATGTGGATGTGCGGGTCGATGTAAGCCGTCATGGGCAACTCCGCTGCATGCGATTTCGTAACATCAACCGAGGCTGGCGGCAGGTAGACTGCCGTGCACGCCTTTTCTTATGATAGCCGCCTTGCTGCGCCCGGACTACTGCCGGAGCATCGGCAATCTGCGATGGGACGCCATTCACCTGCCGCGCGTGGCGAGCATGGCTTTCGCACGCAGTCAAGTCGCAGCGGCCGGCGAACGATGCTGGTCAAGCTCGGCAACTTGCGTGCGACCGCACGCTTTGCCAGGCCGGCACCGGGACTTGGAAGGCCTGTACTCTCGGGTCGTACGCACGCTCTCCCGCACAAGACGGGCGGGCCACGGATCGCCCGCGCTGGGACCATGCGAATTCTGGCGAGACAGGTCGGTGCCCACAGATCCACGGATACCCCGCGCACGGGCCATGCCCTGCCTGTCTCTCCTTCGTCCGAACGGAGCCAACGGCCCGCATCCCGGATCTTTGATTCGACCCCAATCGGTACCGGCTGCCCGCGGCCGCTGGCCTCTGCGGTCCGCCGGCGGCTCGCGCGAGCTTCCATCATCCAGATGTGCGAAGACGCCGGCCCAAATCGCTTGGGAGTGTGCCCGCGACCGCGGCAGGCTTGCATTATTGAGATGCCGCTTGACCCTCGGCGGGCTGAGCCTCGGGCGCAGGTGGCGGATAGAGGTCAACCCAGGCTTGTACGGCCCTGTACAGCCGCACCGCATCGCTATGGGTGCCGACTGCCAGCTTTTGCCCGTCGGGCGAGAAGGCAACGGACCAAACGGTACCTTTCAAGCCGGAGATTTCAGACACCTGCTGTCGAGAATCGAGGTCCCATAGGCGTACCGTACGATCGTGTCCGCCACTGGCCAGCAGCCTGCCACTGGGAGAAACGCGCACGCAGCTTACCCAGTTGTTGTGCGTGCCCAAGGTGCACAATTCTGTGCCGTTGGCTACGTCCCACAGTCTGATGCTCCGATCGGCGCTGCCGGAAGCAAGTTGACTGCCGCCTAAGACGAACGTGGCGCACAGCACGCTGTCGGCATGGCCCTCCAGCTTGCGGACTTGGGCACCGTCGGCCGCGTTCCAGATGGCCAGGGTCTTGTCGCTGCTGGCGGTCGCCAACGTCTGGCCGTCGGGAGAAAACTGCACTGTGTTCACGGTTCCGGTGTGGCCTTGCAGCACCGCCTTCTGCTGGGGAGGATCGGTGGATAGGTCCCAAAGCTTCACGCTGGCATCTTCGCTCGCCGTGGCCAGCACCTGGCCGTCGGGCGAGAAGGCGACGCAGAGCACCCAGTTATTGTGTGCCGGCCAGGCCGTTTTGGGCTGGTAAGTGGCCAGGTCCCAAAGGCGGACTTCTCCGTTGTAGCCGCTGGTGGCCAGCAGGCTGCCGTTGGGGGAGAAGGCACAGCCCCAGACAACGGTTTCGTGACCGGTGAGCGTGGCGCGTTCAGCACCGGTGGCTACGTCCCACAGCTTTACGTCACCGGGACGATAGAGCAGCGTCTGTCCGCCCACGGTGGCGAGCATGGCGCCATCGGGCGAGAAGGCCAGGCTGGTCACCCAGTTCTTATGGGCGGCCACGGCCGGTGCTTGGGCGCCGGCCTGGGCTCCAGCAACCAGCATCAACAGACCGGCGCATGCTGCGGATGCTCGTCGTCTGCACGTTTCACGGAAGCTCATGGCAATCTCCACAGGCAAGTTACTCTCGATGCCCGCCCATTCGATGTTAGCCTCCCGTAGAGTATAGTTCTACTGTGGGCCGCTTGAGTCCCTCGGCCCCAGCCGCACATAATCAATCACAAGTAGGGCGGGCCAGGCGGTTCTGGCCGCCCGCGCAAGAACTTGGAGGCTCATAGAAACATGTCTGGTCCGATTGTGCGTTCTGGTCCCAGCCCTCAGTTTTCGCGCAATTGGGAGAACGTGTTCGGCAAGTCGGCAAACGCTCAAGACAGTGAGGCTGCGTCGGGCACGGCAGCCGCAGGTCAAGACGCGACCGCAGCGGGCAAGCCGGCCAAGAAGCAGAGCAAACAGGGCAAGGCCAAGACTGCCAAGAAGTCCGCAGCGGGCAAGCCGGCCAGTAAGGCCGTAGCCAGCCGCCCGGCGGCAAAAAAGAAGGCCAAGAATAAGCCGGCGAAGAAGTAGCCGGCCGATGCCGCAAGGCCGCCTTGCGCGGCCGCAACTCGCAATGCGGCAAAACACCGCGGCCACGATACCCGGGCCACGCTCCACAGAGCGGTGCTTTGGATGTCAGAACCGCTTAGCCGGCGGCCTTGTGGAGAGACGCCCATGCGGGCGGCTGCCTACGGCCGTCCCTGTGGGATGCGTTGGCCGCGTGCCGCTGCACGTGCGGGAGTGTGCAGCCGACGTGTCGGCGGTCCCTGCCGGCTGCCTGGGGGCGGAGAGCGGCGTGCAGCCGCTGCGGGGGGGGCGACCACGAGCGCCTGCTCTGTTGATAGTTCGGCGCCATTCTGCGTGAGGTAGCGCACATAGAGCTTGACCTGGCGTTGGGGCGGCGGGCTAGCCGGCCAGCGCAAGATGTACTCCATCCCCTGGCCGTCAGGTGTGCCAGCGAGCCGTCGTGCAGTTTGATCGCTGGTAAAGATCCAACGTGCCACGGGGATCTCTCCCTCCGTGGTTGGCGCGTACAGCTCGATGTGCAGCTCGCCCGGCTCGTGGACGATGCGGCCCTGCCGGTCGCGCGGCTCGACGACGACTCGGATGCCGTCGTCTCCTGGTTGGCCATCGGCGTCGTAGCCGTGCGTGCCCTCCCGGTTCAGCACAATACGGTGTATGGCTGACGAGGTAGCCTGCGCGCGGTTCATGCGAGGCGCCGTATTGGGGAGCGTGCCTGAATCGGCAGAGCTGTGATTGCGGCCGGGTTCCGTGGCAGGTTGGCCGGTGCTGTCACCTTCTTCGTTGAGTGGTTCGAGCGCGGGGAGTTCGCCCGAGTCTTCCTGGGGCAATTCTGCCGGCTCGCCTTCGGGCATGGCTGCGCCTGGCGCGGCACGTTCAGGCGGGCCGTTAGGGGGGGCCGCTTGGTCGCCCATTTCCACTTCGGGGGGCTCTCCATCTACGGCTGGCGGGCGCGTTTTGCGGCGGCGCGAAGCGGCATCATCGCGATCTTCCGGCTGGGCACGCGCCGTGGCCGCCGCCAGTTTCTCGCGCAGCGCGGCATTCTCGCGTTGCAGGCTGGCAAGACGCCGCTTGTACTCGATCACGTGGTCCTCAAGGTGATCGATTTCCTCTTCCTGCCAGCGCAGCTCGCGTTCGAGCAGCTCGCGGTGCACGTCCGATCGGCAGCCACCCAGGGCAACCGCCGCTATGACGATCAGCAGGTACGTACGCCGTTTCATGCCCAGTAACACGTCGGGCGGCCGTGCCCGGCGAGAACCAAACCGCCCGCCATTTGCAGGCAGGCGGCAGTTCGGATTTGGTTCCGCGAGCCCCGTTCGGCCGCAGAGAATGCGAAACAATACGCATTGCGTCTTGCCAATGCTAGAGCGAAAGTTGGCGCGATCGCAGTCATACTGGAGAAGATGACCAGAGGCCGCCAGCTTGGGGGGCTGCGCAACAGAGGGGATGTGTAGCATTTGGCGGGCAAGCGCTTGGCCGGGCCGGGGCGAGCGATTCGGCCGCGCACCACACTTGCAGCAGCACGACGCGATTCCAGGTCGGCCACGGCCAGGTGGCTGCTCGCGCGTGCTACTTCAACAGCGCACGGGTGTACGCCAACCTTTCTCGGGCGACCCAAACTTGTCGGATCCGGCTGCGTCTGCCAGTCATGTGCCATGTGCTGCCCAGCCCAGGACCGAATGCTGCCGTCTGCCGTGGCCCGGAGCGCAGGGCGCCAACGTAGTAGATGGCCTTTGTTGTCTCTTCTGGCAAAGCCGGGCATGCGCGAACCGAGTCGGCAGCCAGCGAAGGGCAACTTGGTCTGTCTCCCGGCGGCCGAATGTGCTACAAGAGTCCGCGGCTCGGCCCTTGGAGATGGGCTGCATGCTCGCGGCCTGCGAAACACTGGTGAAAGCAGGCTTGGCCCTTGGAACTGGTGGTACGAGCCTATGCTTGGGAGACTGCGCGGCGCGCTACATGACTATGACCGTGCGGGCCGTCAACCGATTGTCAGCCAGGCGAATTGCGTGTTGTTTGCTGCTGCTGTTGGCAGTAGCGCCGCCAGGCTGCCGGCTGTTGGGGAACGATCGGTCGGAATCGCTGGCGCAGTGCCGGCAATTGACGCAGCGCGGGCTGGCTGCCATGGACCAGGGAGACATGATCGCCGCCGATCAATTCCTGCGCGCGGCGCTGGCGGCCTGCAAAGATAGTCCCGAGGCGCTTAGCGGCTACGCAGAACTGTTAAGGAGGCAAGGCCAGCCGCAGCAGGCACTAATTCAGCTCGATGCAGCGCTGGTACGCGCTCCTCAAGACTCAACATTGGCTAGGCGTCGCGCGGAGCTGCTGCTGGCGCTGGGGCGAATCTCGGAAGCCCGCGCCGCAGCCGAGCGGGCATTGGACATGGAGCCCCATTCCGTGGAGTCTTGGGTGCTGATGGGCCGGGTATACGAGCAGGCGAATCAACCACAGCAAGCGGTGGCGTGTTGGCATCGGGCGCTTGGCCTGGTACCGGAGCACCGTGGCGTGCTGGCGGCCTTGGCCAATCTGTATTGGCGGCAACGTGAACCGCGGCGCTCGCTCTCGTATCTCTATGCGCTATTGCAAACCTACCCGCCGCAGGAGGAGCCGGCGGAACTGCACTTTCAGATTGGCCAATGTTACGCAGCGCTACGCCGGCCACTGGAGGCCAGCGAGAGCTTTGCGCTCGCACACGAGCGCGGCTTGGTGAAGGCGGAGCTATTTGCGGCCTTGGCCGAAGCGCAGTTCGAGGCAGGCCGTCTTGCACAGGCGAAATTGGCTGCTGAGCAGGCGCTGGCGCTGGATCCGGCCGACCAGCAAGCTCGGCGCGTTTGGCAGCGGCTGGCGGCTCTCGGCGGCACCGAAGCACTCGTGCGCTAAACTGTCACGCAATCCTGAGTTGCAGGTGCGAACTCGAGCAGGCCCCATAGCGCCGGGCCGGGCACACTCATGGACCCAACCCCCAAACCTGTACCTCGGCAAGTCCCTTGTAGGCATCTTCTCGCCAGGCGGTGCGTGCTTGCAGCTTGACGTATCGGCCCACTGTCGGCGCAATCGGAATGTAGGTGCCAAAATCGTGTACATTGGCCGCGCCGGGTGCTTGCAGCACGAGTCCCTCGGCCAGCGGAACGAGCGGAGCCGGAGAATCGCTAACGAACAGTTCCACATCTCTCCACCCACGGTGCGTGCTGCCAGGTTCGTTGAGATTCCAGACCTTTACTCCGCACACCAGCCGCGGTTGGCCAAGGTCGAGCACAACGGCTGCTCGCTGCGATGCCGGCAGCCGCCACTGCGTTTCTGGCGAGGTCGAGTTCCACACGCCGTCGAGCACAGCAGCCGCCGGCGAGGCCGTTAGCTCGCCGCTAAAGCTGGCCAATGTGACGCCCTCCAGCGGCTTGGGCGCCAGCAATCGAGTGCACAGAGCGAGCCGTGCCGCGGCCGTGGCAAGTTCTGCGTCTTGTGCTGACCGAGCCGCCAGGGAAGCTAGCCGCGTGGCAAGCCGCACCAGCCGATCTTCGACTGCCGGTTCCAATGGTCCCAGACCGCGGCGTGCCGCGAGGTCCTGCTGATCGTGTACAAGCACGGCGTGTGCGGCGGCTTCAAGCGCCGGTAGTGTTTCCGGCCCATCCGCCTCGATCACCGGCAGCAACACAGGCAACGTTTGTTCGGGCGGGTCGGGCACCTCGGCAAGGGCGCGCAGCGCGGCCGCACGCTGCTCGGCCAAAGAAGAGCGGTTCGCCAGCTCCAGCAGCGCCAGCCCAGCGCCAGACTTCTGAGAGCGGGCCAGCTCGCGGATGGCTGCCGGCCAGCTCGATTGCTGCTCGGGGCGGCTCAGCACCCCTACCATGGCAGGCAGACTGATCGCAGGCTGGTTGAGCCGACGCAGCATTTCCAGGGCGTTGGCCACCAGGGTGGGTTGGTCCGACTGCGCGGCCTGGAGCAGCAAGGGGATCGCCACGTCGGGCTCTGCAAACAGCTCGCTCTGCGCGGCACGCACCTCTGAACGTTGGGACGAACCTAACAGTTGTATGGCCACGAGGAGTTTGCGCCGCACGCGCCGGCGGCGTTCGATTTCTGCCATTAACGTATCGACTTGTGCACGTTCATCGGGCGTAGGCTCAAGCGCCCTGGCCGCCTCTAGCGCCGAGAGAGCATTCTCCAAGTCCCCCGCGGCAAGCAACTCGCTTGCACGCTCCAGTGCCGCCTCGCGGCCCGACCGCCTACGCTCTGCATCTGCTGCACCCAGCCGAGCCTCCAGCTCGAGGGCCGCTTCGCGCACGGCGCCGAAGCCAGACTGCTTCTCCGCTTGCTCGAGCAAGGCCCGTGCACCTTCAAGATCCCCGCGATTCAGTTTCTTCTCTGCCTGAGCCACCAGATCGGCGGCGCTTTCGATTGAGCCCTCCCTGCGCACCTGTGCAGCGGCACATTGGTTCGTGCCGCCGCCCGCGTTTCGCGTAGCAGGCGCGGGCTTGTGCTCGTTCCGCACCTGCGCCGCCCCCGCTTCACCCGGGACGCCCGAAGAGGGCGGCTGCTGCGTGCAACCTGCCAGAACGGCTGAAAAGGCTACAAGGAGTAGCGATTCACACAACGACCGCGCGCTAGTGCAACCCTCCCAAGCACCAGCGGCCGCGGCACGTGCCTGTGCTCTAGTCAGCGAACAAACCCGCAACATGAGTTCGGCCTCGCGTGGGTAGATTCCAGCAGTCAGACCGCATTGATGGCTTACCGCTCACAGCCGGCGGCTGCCAGCCGGCAGGCATCCTCCTGCCAGGCAACTGCCATTAGCGTAGTTGCCGGCGAAACACGCGAGAAGGGGCCCGACTGCCGTTGCGCTTGAGCATTCCGGCACACACCGCAGGGCTGCGGTGCAAAGCCGGGCGAACCTCCTGCGGCCCAACGCCCCCGTCAGGCGGGCACAATTCGCTGGTGCGTTAGCCCGGCCCCGTCTATACCTTCGAGCACGACGGGCTTAACAACCTGACCAAGACCACCGATCCCCTGGCCGCGTCTAGCTCCAAGCGTACGATGGCCTCGACCGCCGCAAAACGAGCGGCGGGGTTTCACCCCGCCGGGGCCTGAGCACACCCAGCTCAGCCCAAAAGGGCTGGAACCAGAGCTGAGCCTGCGGCAAGAACTAATTGCCAAGCCAATAAAACCGCGAGCGCTCCTCGGCGCGCGCGGTATCGCAACCAGGAGGCAATCGCTGCCGCAGGCGCTCCATCCCCGCGCGCGAAACCCGCGTCCGCGTAAGGCCTAGGTCGCACAAGTTAGGCAGCAATTCAAGCTGCTCGCACGCCTCATCCGTAATTGCCGTGCCAAAGAGCTGCAAGCGTCGCAGCCCCTTCAACTGCGCGATATACGCCAATCTCGCGTCTGTAACGGTCGTGCAAGATAAATCTAGGTCTACCAGACTGCCCATCCGCGCAAGTTGTTCAAACCCTTCCTCATTAAGGCGATTGAAGCCGAGGCTCAGTGAGCGGAGCCGTTCAAGCCCCACGAGGTTGCTCAGTCCGGAGCCGCTTATCCTCGCCTGGTGCAGATCAAGGGCCCTTAGGGACTTCAAGTTGCGTAAATGCAGCAACCCAGCATCGGTGATGCGTGTGGTTCCCAATGATAGCCACTCAAGATGCTGCAAGCCCCCCAATGCCGCAAGCCCGCTGTCAGTAATGTTCGTGCTCTCTAAATTCAGCCGCACCAACTGCCGCATGCCCCCGATGGCGCGCAGCCCTTGATCGTCCAACTCAGTACAATCCACGTCCAATTCTTTTAGAGATGGTAGCTCGCTTAGCACCACTAGATTCCAACTCCGAAATTGACAGGCGGTCAGGTCCAACAGCTCCAAACGCCGCAATCGCGCAAGATGCCGCAACGCAGCCCCGTTAAGTGCCAATTCGCTCAGGCGGAGTTCTCTCAGCCCGCAGAGGGTGACCAAATGCTCGAGCCCGGAGGGCGTCACCTTAGTCCAACTGATATCAAGGACTCTAAGATCTGGCAAGCGGCACAACTGCCGCAGTCCGCGGTCCGTTACTCCCGTCATCGCTAGATTAAGACGTTGGAGCGACCTCAGGCGCGCAAGCTGTTCGACACCGCTGTCCGTGATGCGGGTCCATCCCAGATCCAAGTCCTTCAGGCCCGCGAGGGTACTAATGGTGCTTACGGCATCATCCTGGAGCGTTGTCCTGTTTAGACTTAGCCGAGAAAGGCACCTCAGCTCGCGAAGATGGGATAGTCCGGTCCCGTCGATCGACGTACCCTCCAGGTTAAGGCATTCCAACCTGGGCAATCTAGCCACATACCTGAGCCCATGATCGCTAACTGCGGTGCGAGCTAGGCTGAGAACGCGGAGCTTGGGCAACTTGGCCACCTCTAACAGTGCCTCGTCGGTAATGGGACATTCCGCAAGACTCAGATACTCAAGATCTCGAAGCAAAGACAGTTCCTGCAGACCTTGATCTCCCACAGAAGACACGTGAAAGCTAAGCCCTGCCAGCGAGCGCAGGTCAAAGACATGCTGGATGGCATAGCTTCGCGCGTTCGGATCGAACACATGAAGGGCGAACGGGGAAGTCGGCGCGGGAAGTGCCGCAGTCACGCCGTCGCGCCATCGGGAAAATCGGAAACTAGGCAGCCCCTTGGCAGGTCCTTCCCAGAAGGGCGTAAAGGCTAGCTCAGCGGACTCATCGACGGTTGTCCAGCCAAACGACGCGCCCGCCTCCGTCCACTTTCCAATCACCTCCTCTGGCAAGGCAGCCGATGGCACAGGAGATGCTGTATGGGCTTCCCCGACAGGCGCACTTTGGCTCCGTTGGCATGCCAGAGGCGGCGCGTGGTAGTCCGACATCTGGGGGGCCTCAAGCGCCTTTTCATCACCTGGAGCGCACCCCCATGCAAGTAGGCAGATCAGAAAGACACTCTGACACACCACTACCTTAGCCGCGCACAAACCACTGGTGCCCCGGGTGCGACCCAAGTGGTAAGATATGGGTGTGCGCTTCCTACGGCGCGAGCGCTTCCATGTTCCAACAGCATTAATGCGCGCCGCCCATCTAGACAAGACCCACTGCCAGCGTAACCAACTAGCTAGATCCATCGTGTGCGCCACCATTCACTTGTACCCTTGGGGGAAAGATTGGCCTTGACACGCCCGTTGGGTTGTTCGCGTTGGCCTCCTCAATGTTGTTCCCGAGTTCTGCGGGCTCCTCCATGTGGCCTGTGCCGTCAGGGTCGATGTCCTCGCCTGTTACGGTCGCCCACACCAGCCAGGCGAAGCTCGTGCAGTTGTTCGTCCAGGTCCAGTTATGGCGCTCGCTCAGGAGTCTTTCGAGGACCTCAGCCTGCGCTGGTTCCAATTGCCAGAAGCGGTAATGGATCCCATCCCAGTAGCCGAACTGCTTCTCTGCATCGAACGTCACGTTGTTATCCGCGTAGAGCACTTTCCAACACCGATGGACCCGGATGGTGTGATCAGAATAGGTGGCGAAGTAATAAACGTGATTATTCTTGGGATCCCACACGCTGATCCAGGAATGACCAAATAAGTTGCGTTCACCAGGCGTCTCGTCCCCGTCGGTGTCATTATTCGTATGAGTGCCAAGAATCATTCCGCCTTGTAAGGGGGGCAACTCCGCCGTCCTAAACCTGAGCGCACGTGACAGCTTCGCCATGCACTCCAATACCTGGCGCCGAAGCTCGGCACGAGCTTGTTCTATTTCAGCGGCGCGCTCACGCTCCGCGGCCTCTTGTTGCTCCCGCTCGGCGCGCGCCGGCCACCCCACCCGTAGCCCTGGAACGCCTTGGACGTCGACCCATTCAACTCGCTCGTCATGCTCGCTTGCCTCAGACGGCTCAGCTTCATCCGGAGATAAACCATGGGGATCTACATAACGTGTTGGCGAGTTACCAACATACCGGCTGAGGTTCGTGTCCCCGGCGGCAAAGCCGAGGGGGTCTGCGCTGATGAAGCGGCCGGTGCGGGGGGCGTAGTAGCGGGCACGGTAGAAGTAGAGGCCGGTCTCTCTGTCGTACTCGCGGCCGGTGAAGGCAAAGGGGAAGTCGACGCTCGGGTTCGTGTCCTGGGTGATCTCGCCCCAGGCGGCAAACACCAGGTCCCGGATGCGATTGCCCTGGCTGTCCAACAGCGTGCGCACCGTGCCAAGATTGTCCGCCAAGGCCCAATAGACCTCGTCGTCGAACAGGGCCTCGTCCGCGAGGATCTGGTCTACCAGCGGGCCGTGCAGATAGCGATGTGTCAAAGAGCCCTCGCCATCAAAGGCGAGAACGATGTGCCGGTTATGATATACCAAGGCGGCCGCCTTCGCAAGCGTTCGGGGCTGAAGGCCCGCCGTTTGTAGCGCCTGGAAAAGTAAACGTGGCGCAGTCATTGGGGAACGGTGGGCGATGCGTGCATCGCCCATTGAAGTAGGCGGGGTACAACGCCGCTTTTCGTTACCAGCGGCGGGGCACCACGCCGCAACTCGCGGGGGGCCGGCGCGATGGCGGCGTTACGTTGGGGTGGCATTTTTTGGGATCCAGCCACGCCTGGAGGCCCGGCGGGGTGAAACCCCGCCGCTCGTTGTGGGTACCGATGGCGAGGGTGTATTGGGCGTAGCGAAGCGGTGCCAGGTCACCAGAGGTCGGCCCGGCGGGGTGAAACCCCGCCGCTCGTTCGGGGTATCGATGGCGGCCTTGCGCTGGGGGGCGACAGCGGTGGCACGTTACCACGCGTCAGGGCCCGGCGGGGCCGAACGCAGCGGCCGCGACACGCAGTATCGTCGAGGCGAGACAGTCCAGCCATCCCGCGAACCGCCTTGTTGCTCACCACACCGCCCCGCGTCCGTCATGTTGCCGCCGGCCGGCTCAGTACTCTTGGTGCGCGTCTGCATTCCAGTGATACAGCGTGCGCGCAGACGCGATGCGTTTGAATTCCCGGGCATCGTACTCGAAGCCGGCCTGGGCAAGCAGTGCCTGCACCTGCGCAAAGTCTGCATCGTTCATCGGTTCCAGATGCGCATCGGCACCCAGGCCGTGGATTGCTCCGCGCACGTAGATCACCGCTTCGTACAGCGAGTCCCCCAGACCAGGCGCCGCATCTCCGCAAACCACCAATCGCCCGGCCTGCGCCATGAATGCCGAGACGTGCCCCACGCTCCCCCGCACCACGATGTCTGCCCCTTTCAGAGAAATGCCGCAACGCGCACCGGCATCTCCCTCGATTACCAGCAATCCGCCATGCGCAGAGGCCCCCGCACACGCCGAGGCGCTGCCGCATACCCGCACCATGCCAGACATCATATTCTCTGCCACGCTCCAGCCCACGTTGCCATGTACAATAACGCTCGCGCGCTGGTTCATGCCCGCCACAAAATACCCCGCGTGGCCCTGAATGTGCACCTCTGCCTCGCATGTCAGCCCCACCGCCAGATTGTGCCGACCCTGGGGATGCAATATCTCCACGCGGCGGATGCCCTGTTGTGGCAGCTCATGGTGCAGAAACTGGTTCAACTCGCGCACCGTCAGGCGCGCCAGGTCGAGCTGGATGCTTCCCCCAGACACAGGTGCCGGCACTACCGGGACCATGAGTACACCCTTTCCGGTGCCGGCTCGAAGATACGCGCCTGCTCAATCTCAGGCAGGTGCGCCAGCGAGCGGAACTCGGAGCTGACGGCCACGTAGCGGCTGGTCTCCGCCACCACGGCCGGCTTGCAGGCAAAGGCGTCTCGCAGCAGAGTGAGCCGGTCGGCCGTGCCGATGAGCAGCGTGAAAAAGCCGTCGAGTGCCCGCAGGGCAGCGTGCAGGGCAGCTTCGAGCGAGTCTCCCTGCGAAAGCCGCCACTCGATGTACCGGCAGGCGGCTTCCGTATCGTTATCGGTCTCGAATCGCAGCCCCGCCGCCTCCAATTGGCGGCGGAGCAGGTAAGGGTTGGAAAGCGAACCGTTATGTACCAGGCAGAAGTCCTCGCCTGCCGTAAAGGGGTGGGCATGCACGGGGGAGACGGCGCTCTCGGTGGCCATGCGCGTGTGGCCCACGCCGTGCGTGCCGGAAAGCTCAGAGAAGCCGAGGCGGCGGGCGATGGCGGCTGGATTGCCCTGGTCCTTGAATACAGCCAGAGAGCGGCCTATGCCCAGCAGCCGCACGGCAGAGAACTGCGCCAGCCAGGTGCGCATCTCAGCCGGTTCGAGCGAGCACTCGATGAGCGCGTGGTTGTCTCGCACCGCGACCTGGGCAGGCTGGTGGAGTTCTTCGCTCAAGCGCGCGGCGAACCGCTGCCAATCCATGCTCTGGCCAGCCGCGTGCAGGCTATAGCGCCGCAACGGCGCCGGCAGCGGCCTGGTAAACACGGCCAGCCCTGCCGAATCGGGCCCGCGCTCCGCCATGCAATCGAACATGGGCACGAGCATGCGGCCCAGCTCGGGCTCGAGCCGCTCATCGCGCAACAGCAGGCCAACTATGCCGCACATCTGCCAGTACCGGCAAGAATCTAGAAGAACTCGAGATAGCGGGCCACCTCCCAGTCGGAGACGTGGCGGTGGTACTCGACCCACTCCATCCGTTTAAGTCTGATAAACTCTGCCACCAGCTCCGCACCCAGAGTGCGTGCAAACAGGTCGTCCTGCTCCAGGGCGGCGAGCGCCTCGTGCAGGCTTTGCGGCAGCACCCGAATGCCCTTGGCAGCCAGCTCTTCGGGGGTGAGCTGATAGTGGTCGAAATTGTGCGGTTCGCCGGGATCGAGCTTGCGCTCGATGCCGTCCAACCCAGCCGCCGCCACCGCTGCGGTGGCAAGGTAGGGGTTGGCGCTCGAATCGGTCAGCCGCAACTCCAGCCGGCCCGCGGGTACGCGGACCATCGTCGTACGGTTGTTCGCTCCATACGAGATGTAAGCCGGAGCCCAGGTGGCGCCTGAAAACGAACGCCCCACCACCAGCCGCTTGTACGAGTTGACGGTCGGAGCGCACAACGCAGCCAACGCCGGGGCATGCGCCACCAGCCCTCCCAAGAAGTGATACGCCAAGGTGCTTAACCCCAGGCCGCGGCGATCTGCCGGATCTTCGAACAAGTTGCGGCCCTCGCGATCGGCCAGAGACATATGCATGTGCATGCCGCTGCCCGTGCGGTTGGACATGGGCTTGGGCATGAACGAGCAAATGCACCCCAACTCTCGGGCAATCTCCCCCGCCGCCATGCGAAAGAAGATGATGCGATCTGCCGTGGTGAGCGCGTCGCTATAAGTAAAGTTGATCTCGAACTGGCCGTTCGCATCTTCGTGGTCGATCTGATAAACGTCGATGCCCACGGTTTGCAAGGCATCGACGAGCCGTTCGAGAAACTGCCGGCTCCGGGAGAGGCCCTTGTAGTCGTAGCAGGGCTTATCGAGCGTGTCGCTGGCATCTGCCGGGCCGAAGCTGCCGTTGGCGCCCCGAGCAAGCAACATGAACTCGGGTTCGAGGCCCATATTGAGAACCCAGCCACGCTCGGCCGCGCGGGCAAGCTGCTGCTGAAGCACATAGCGCGTATCAAAAGGCCACGGCTTGCGGTTGACGTAGCCGTTGCAGACGATGCGCGCGTAGCCCGGCTGCCAAGGAACGAGGGTCAGCGTGGCCGGGTCTCCCACAGCCATGTAATCGGCCTCGTGGGGCCCTTGGCCGAGGCCCCACACGGCAAAGCCGGCGAATCCGGCCCCATCGGTGAGCACGTCGTTCAAGTGGCTAGCGGGCACAGCCTTGGCCTTGGCCACCCCATGCAGGTCGACAAACTGGGCCAGCACGAACTTGATCGAGTGCTCGGCCAACCACTGGCGTGCGGCTTCGGGAGTCATGTGCGAGATACCTTGCTCAGGCAATCTTGTTGCGGTGAGTATAGGCCATTTCAAGGCAAGGGGAAGGAGTGAGGCACCGCCTTGAGCGCCCCTGGCCCATGCAGGAGCGGCAAGGGCGCGGCAGGCAGCCGATCCGATCGACGCGGCAACTCCGGCCGTTGCCACAACTTGATCTGCCATGGCAACGTGCCTACGAGTGCGATGCTGGTGCTTTGGAAGTTTGGGCCCGCGACGCCAACTCGCGCGAGCACCGAAAAAAAAGGAACAAGCAGCATGCGCGACGACAAACGGCGGCGCGCGCTTGAGGCTTGTGTCTATCGTTGCCAGCCCGAGAAACCGTGGCGTGACAACCCACCGCAGTCAAGGGAAGCGAGAACAGAAGGGCCGACGAGAGGAATGATGGCGTACCGCCCTATTTCCCGCTCGCCTCTGCCCGTAGAGACGCCTCGTCGAGCCAAGCAACGCAGGCCCTGTGCAGTAGGCCGCAGCCTCAGCCTCCCAGCCCTGTGGCTGATTGCGCGGCCTCGATCAGAGCAGCCAGCCCCACAGCTCTGCCGCCCAACTCGCACACGATGCCCAACAGCTTTTCCCAAAGGTAGGGCGCATAGGTGTTGTCTACCCAAAGCTGCCGGCAATCGCGGCCAAACAATGGGCGATGCAGCACCATACAGCTCACCCCCGCCAGGCGCGTGAAAACGAGGCGGTTGCCTTCCGCATGCCAGTCCAGCGGAGAGGTCTGGGCCAGCACGTCCTCAGCACGGCTGCCAAGGAGCAGCAGGCAGGCATCTTCTCGCCACACGCGGTACACTCCCTGGGGACGCGCGGCCAGTGCCGCCTCGAGGCCGTCGAACCAGTTCGTGTTCATGCCAGATTCGAGGAAGACCTCGGCCGCACCGGTTCTGCCCACAAGCCCTCCCGCGGCCAGCTCGTACCAGTGCAATATGTCTTCTGGCACGGCCAGGCCCTGCTCGGATAAGAACGCCACAGCCCGCGGTCCCTTTACGGCAAGCCGCCGAGGTGCCGTCCAATCGGCCAGCGCCAGGTGCTCGATCGCCGTGCGCTCAGCTTCTGGATCGCCCAGGTCGAGCGCCACGGCCATGCCTTGCAACTCTCCCCAGCGCGCGGGGTGCTGGTTCAACAGTGCGTGCAACGGACTGCGTCGGAGCGGTGGGAGCATGGCGCCGGGTCGCTAAAAAGGGTTGGCGGAGATTGCGTGCCATCGTTATGCCGTTGGTGCGCACGACGGGCAAGGGGTGTACCGCTCATGGAGCTTGCACGCGTGCTGCCACCAACCGGCGGCGCATAAAGATCGGAGCTGGCGCAACGCAGCCGGCCGAGGCCGAGATCCAAGCGGCGGCGAGCCGCTCGGGAGCGTATTGCTTGCTCTCAAGGGTCTTGAAGGTTTACGCTCAGAATGCCAGAGAGGTCTAGCTCGCAGGTATTGCCATGATTTCGCGCGTGCCGCTCTTGTACTGCCGGTGCATCCAGTTCGCATGGCTGACGTGCGCATGCAGCGCCACGGCAGTCGGCGGGCATCCCCACGCGGCACCTGGTGTGACCAGCCTTACGAACCGGGGCGTACGGTATGAGGTTGTCGAATCGGGGTTTGTTCGCCTGAAGCGCGGGCCGATCGAGTTAGTGCTGGTCGACAACCGGGCACATCGGTTTCCCGAGGCGCCCAATCATCGCGCCGGATACAACGGTATTGCCGTGCTGCGGCACGAGCAGCAGCAACGCACGTTGTTCGTGCCCGACTTTGCCGGGCTGAACTTCGAGCACATTCACGACGGCACCCGCGAGGGGCTGGTCGAGCCATACGAGCCGAGGGCGTTCCCCATGGAGCTGCGGCGGATCGACGAGTACACATACGAGCTGTACCAGCCCCCAACAGGCAATTTTCGGCTCGAAAGCTGCGGACGCTACCGCCTGCTGGCCGATGGCGTGATCGAGTACACGCTGGAGTGCATCCCGCGGGGCGAGACGTTCCGCCGCGGATTCATCGGGCTGTTCTGGGCGAGTTACATCGACCAGCCGGAGGACCTTTCGATTTTCTTTCTGGGACGCGCGGCGGATGCTGCGGATCGGCAACCGCAGTGGATCAACGCAGCCACGCCTAGGCACGGCGTCGACGCCACGCACCCGCCCGCTGATGCAGCATTTCTGCCTGACATCGACGCCGACTTTCGCCTCACGCTGGTAAACCACCGGTCGCGCTACGTGCACACGAGCAGTTGGTACTATGGCGTGTGCCGCGGCATGGCCTGGTTGCAGGTCTTTCGCCCCAAAGACGGCGTCTGGCTGGCGCAGTCTCCCAGCGGTGCCGGGCAGGGAAACCCGGCGTGGGACTTCCAGTGGTTCGTGCCCCACTGCCAGGTTGGAGAGGCCTACGGATTCGTGATGCGTGCCGCGTACGTGCCGTTCGAGAGCCGCGAGCAGATCGAGCAACTCGCCCGAGAGCTGCAAGCCGGCCTCGAAGGCGTGCCGTAGGCACCATCCGCAGCATGGCCTGCCCCAAGCATCACTTCTTGCGACGGTAGTGCACCGTCATGAAGGTATGCCATTTGCCCGGCTCGACCTCGATGCTGGAAGTGAACACCCTGTGGTCCTCGCTCTTGATTTCGAAGGCGTCGCGGTAGCGGGCCGTGCTGCCGGGCGCGGCCATGCTGGGGCCTTCTGCCTCGAGCGTGAGTGTGCGGCCCGCCTCGTCGAGCGAGCCCTCGTATTGCCAGAGATGGTGCGAATTGGAGTCGATCCAGGTGCCTACGTACTTCTGCTTCTCCGGGTCGTAACCCAATGTCAGGATGCCCGTGAACTGTTGATCGAATATCGTGGTTTGCACGTCGCAGACGGCCCAAAACCCGCCGATAGCGCGTACCGAGTCCGTGCCCTTGCCAGTGATCGGCGGCTGGCCGGGTTGCACGACGATCTCGGCCTGCGTTTCCCATTCTCCCACAAGCTGCATGAGCCACTTGTGCGCCTTGTCGGGCTGGGGCGGCTGCTGCGCCTCGAGCGCGGCCGTGCCTACCGTAACGACGAGCACCAAACTTGCTACGATATGCTTCTTCATCAGTGGGGGCTCCTTGAATGAAACCGCGGGCGGAAGGCCCGCCCAGAAAAGACCCCTATCATCTGCCGAGACAGGCCGCTTGTCCAGCAGCTAGGCCCAGCATGCGGCCGACCTTACGCCCGCGTTGGGCAGACTTGCATCATTTGGTCAGAGATGCGCGTCTACAACGTGCTGAAACCACGGCATTTCTGTTGCCCACGCCAGCCAGCCTGAGCCAGGCGTGCCCTGCGCGGAATCGACCTGATCAAGCTCGCGGCATCTACTCCTGCTCCCGGCGTCGGATGCCATTTTGCAACGCATGCGTGGTAGGTTCGTGTGCGACAGCAGCCGGGCGGAGCCTAGCACCGACGTACATGGTCGCTTGAAGGGGCTTCTTGTGGGGACCCTGAACTGTGCCGGATTCCAGCATTTTCGGGGGTGGCTGCGGTGCAGTTTGGGGCTGGGTGATGCTCTGCCAGGGCCCAGCCTCGGTGACTGCTGCGGTCCGGGCCAGGCAGGCCGCATCCACGGCTGGTACGTAGCGTCTGTTGCGCGTTGCGTCACAATCGGGAATCAGCCGCCCGTTGCCTCGGCCGCATGCGCGGCCGGTAGGTAGCATCTGTTGCGCGCCCTGGATCCGGCCGGCGAGGCTGCTCTTGGGCAGTCAGCAGGCGTGGGCTATGATGCGCGGCCCCACGTTTGGGAACCTGCTGAGGGGGTCGGTGGCGGAGAGGCTGCGGACCACACTTGCAAATGCTGGCATGGTCGAGAACGTACTGATAGTGAAGCTCTCGTCGCTGGGCGATGTGATCCATACCCTGCCGGCTGCGCAGGCGCTACGTGCTCGTTTTCCTGGGGCGCATTTGGCATGGGCGGTGGAGGCGGCGCATGCACCAGTGTTAGCCGGTCAAACGTTTATTGATGAAGTCATCGTGTGGGAACGCGGCCGCAGAGGCGGGATGGTCGGCTTTTGGCGTCGTTTGCGGCGAAGGCCATGGCAGCTTGCGGTCGACTTCCAGGGCCTGTTTCGCAGCGGGCTTGCCGCCTGGGCCAGCGGTGCAAAGCAGCGGCTGGGATTCGATCGGCGGCGCGAGCTGGCGCACTGGTGGTGCACCGAGCGCGTGCCGCCGCAAGAAGAGCTGCACGCGGTCGAACGGTCGCTGGCGCTCGTGCGTTCGCTGGGGGCGGAGTTTGCGTCACCAGCTCCCCGGCGCAACTATTTGTCTCAGGACTCTGCTGTGGGGCCACGCGGCGTGCGTTGCGCCACAGCAACCTCGTTCGATCCTGCCCGGTGGTTTCCCTTGCATCCCTCGCTGGCAGATCGGGCCGCAGCCGAGAGCTGGCTGCGCGCGCACGGCCTCGATGGCACAAACCGGCGGCTGGTCGTGCTCCATCCACATTGCCGCAAACCGGCCAACGTCTGGCCGGCGGCTCGCTTCGCCGTGCTGGCGCGAACACTCATGGCCAAGGGGCTGAGCGTGGCACTTATCGGCGGACCTGCCGCGCGCCAGGCGTGCGACGCGGTGGCCGCTGCCGCGCCCGGCATTCTGCGAGCCGATGGACAGCTTGCATTGCTCGCCAGTGCCGTGCTGCTGGGCCGGGCCTCTGTTCTGGTCACTGGCGACACGGGCCCCATGCACCTGGCAGCAGCGGTGGGCACGCCGATCGTGGCCCTCTTCGGCCCAGCCAGCCCCGTACGCACGGGTCCCTATACAGACCGAGCGGAGATTGTGTCGGCCAGGCTCCCCTGCCGGCCATGCTATGGGAGAGCTTGCAAGCTGGGCTATGCCCAACCCCCGTGCATGGAACTCATCTCGGTCTCCAATGTACTTTCCGCGGTAGAGCGGGCGCTTGCGCGCCCAGCCTTGCGTGTACCGGCCTGACGCCCCGAGATTAGAAACCTTTTATGAACACGGATTCTGCCGCCACAGCCCGGGTGAGGACTCGCGTTGACTGCGTCTTGGAGCCAGAGATGGGGGCCGACCGGTTCGGCAGTCTGCAAGGGCCGCCCGTGCAGGCTCGCCGGCTTGGTTGGAGGACGGCCCTGGCGTTGCTTGCGCTAGCGGGGGCGGCCTGGGTCGGCTCGATGCGCTTCTCTACGGGGCCGGCAGCAGGCAGCGGGCTAGTACCTGCATCCCCCGCACGTGATGGCACTCGCCGCACGCAAACGCCCGAGTCTGCCAGCTCATGCCCAGCGCACCTGCGGGTGGCATGCTTCAACATTCACACCGGACGCGGCACCGATGGACGCGAAGACCTTGACCGAATCGCCAGGCTGCTACAAGGCTTCGATCTTGTAGGGCTTAACGAGGTGCGCGGTCCCTACTGGTGGGAGTTTTCCAACCAGGCATACCTGCTGGCCGAGCGCTTGCACGCCGATTGGCTGTTTGCGCCTGCGGAGCGCCGCTGGCTCTATGGAGAGTTCGGCAACGGCGTGCTCGCCCGGCTGCCCTGCACGTCCTGGCAGCGAATCCCGCTTGCGCGTTTGCGCGGCAAGAGCTGCCGCAATCTGCTGCTGGTGAGGTTGCAATGGAACGAGGGCCCGCTGAATGTACTGATCACGCACCTCGACCGCCAATCGGACGTCGATCGGCGCGAACAACTTCGCACAGTGGGCGCGTTGTTCCTCGCCATGGCCGAACCAGCCATGCTGATGGGAGACCTGAACACGCCGCGCGGCGATCCAGACCTCGCTCGGCTGCTGGCAGCGCCGGGGGTGATCGATCCGCTGGCCGAGGCGGATCCCAACGGCCCCGACCACATCGATTGGATTCTGGTCCGCGGACTGCGCCCCGTCGCCGGCGGCATGGTGCGTACCATTGCCTCCGACCATCCCTTGGTTTGGGCCGAGCTGGAGCCCGCCGCGCCAGAACGGCCGCAGTAGGGGAGCCGGCACGTATCCCCTAGATCGCGTGAGATTTCGTATCTCCCCAGCCAGGAGGGCGGTAGAATACGGCATGCATTCTGCTAAACACTCTGGCCGGTTGGCGGTGGAGGATGGGTACCGCGCTCGCTCGTTATTGCAGTCGGTCTACCTGGGGGCGGCAATTCTCGCCTGCGCCGGCGTGGGCCTATGGCTATGGTTGGTCGACGGGGCCGGCCCTGTGACGACTGCCCGTTCCAGCACGCTTGCACTTCAAGATATTCCCTTCGACGGCGCCCAGGCCTACGAGTACCTGAAGCAACTTTGCGACTTAGGCCCGCGGCCTGCCGGTTCCCAAGCCATGCGCGAGCAACAGAAACTGCTGGTCGAGCATTTCCGTAGTCTTGGGGCGCAGGTCACTCTGCAAGAATTCACAGTGCGGCATCCCGTGGAACGAAAGCGCGTCACCCTCGCCAACCTTGTCGTGCAATGGCATCCGGAAACCAATGAACGCATTCTGCTCTGCGCCCATTACGACACACGGCCCTATCCAGACCAGGATCCCCTGCGCCCCCGCGGCCGGTTCGTAGGAGCTAACGATGGCGCCAGCGGTACGGCCCTGCTCATGGAGTTGGGCCGGCATATGCCCGAGCTTGCAGGCCCGGTCGGCGTCGATTTCGTGCTCTTCGACGGCGAGGAACTGGTCTACAGCGAGAGAGATGATTATTTTCTCGGCTCCACTTATTTTGCGCGGCAATATGCACGCCGCCGCGACTCTGCCCGCTACAGGTATGGTGTGCTGCTGGATATGGTGGCGGACGCACAGCTTGAACTCTACCAAGAACAGCACAGCGTGCGCTGGCGCGATACGCGGCCACTGGTAGACGACATCTGGGAGACCGCACGCCGCCTGGGCGTGCGCGAGTTCATCCCGCGGCCGCGCCACCTGATCCGAGACGACCACCTCCCCTTGCACGACATCGCAGGAATTCCTACCTGCAACGTGATCGACTTCGACTACCCCTACTGGCACACGGAACGCGATCTGCCCGAGCAGTGTTCAGCCCTCAGCCTGGCCAAGGTGGGCTGGGTGATCCACGAGTGGCTCAAACAGACCCTGGCCAACGAGGGCAGGTTGCAGGGCCCAGCCGCGGGCAGAAAGCCATGACACAGGCGTCCTTGCTGTTCCCCGCCTTGGTGGTAGCAGCGGGTGTGGGACTGCTGCTATGGGGGGCTTATTCCGGGGGCCCACGCGCCGTTGAAGACATCGAGGCGGCCTTCTACCGAAGGCGATGGCGGCGCCGGGCGGCCACGGCGCTGTTGACCATTACGCTGGGCGTCGGCCTCTATGCCATCCAACTCGTACGCCCCAAGGACCACCCGACCGCGGCGGCGGCGTTATGGCTGCTGCTGCTCTTTGGGGTGCTCGCGCTCTTTGCACTCGCAGCGGCCGACGCGCTGGCTAGCAGCGGTTATCTTGCGCGCATGCGTAACCGCCAGCAGGCCACGCGGCTGGCACTCGAGGCCGAGTTGCGGCGGATGCGAAGCCGGCTACAGGGCAGCAGTTCGCAACTGTCTGATGCCGATGGGGCCGCTCAGAACGGCACGTCCCACAGCAATGGCAAGCGAGCCAGTGACGCGCCCCAGCCTCCGTAAGGTCCGCAGAGGGCTAACGCGCAATACCCACTGGGAGCGTTTAAGACGCGCGCACGCGGCGGTCTTCAGGTTTCAACCCGCGGCGCACGGCACGGCAAATGAGCATCGAGATGCGGGGTTGTGATGGCACTTGTTGCCAGTACTGCAGCCTGCCGATGGTCGGCAGCAAGCGATGCAGCGGTTCCCAGAGGTAATCAGGCTGCTGTGTTCCCCCGGCGCGCCGGATGTGTGGTGCCGCAGCGTTCGAGCCGCGTGCCGGACGCAGAGCATTGCGGCACACAACCTATGGGATCGAGAGCGCTGCTCCCGTGGCGTAAATGCCTTGCAACAGAGCGCCGCGGGCACTAATGGGAATCGGCCCAAGCGTGTAGGGTGCACAGCTCCCAGGGCGGTAATAGCCGAGGGCGTAGACGCACTCGGTGGGCGGCTCGATGCCCATCTTGTAGGGTATGGCCAACGTGCCCAAGTAGAACCGCGTCCCGGAGACAAACGGTTGCAAGATTGGTCCCCACGAGTGGCCGTAGCGCTCCAGGGCCACGTCTTCGAGGTAAAGCGGCTTGTGACACAAGGCCGAAGCGGTCCAGGTAAAGGTGGTGAGCACCACGCCATGGGCGGCACCAGGCTCTTCGACCAACGGACACTCGGGCGGCAGCACGCCCCCCGGAGGGGAGATGTTGGTCGAAAGCTCCTTAAGCTGCTTCAGCTTGGCGTACTCATCGGCGCATTTCAGATTGAGGACCTCCGCTGCGTCCTCATCCTCGGCCAGTCCCTGCGGCCGCAGGCCGCTGGGCATAGTGCCGTAGTCGTCTGGCATGTCTGCCTGCGATGCCGGTTCTCCGCCCACGGGCGCTCGCCTGGCGAGGGTTGCCGTCGGGCCTCGCTGCCCCAAGGACCGCGCTTCTCCACCGAACTTAGCACTCGGACCCTCGGATGATGCCACATCTCCGCTCTCATCTTCGTCGGGCGAGTCTTCGTACGGGGGGAGCAATGCCGGCTCAGGATCAAGGCCTTGCGTTTGCACTACGGGAGACCGCCAGCGAACGGGCGAGACGCGCTGCGTTCCCTGTGCGAGCGCCACGGCCTGCGCACGTCGTCGGTTCGACGCGGTGCCGGGCTGCCCATCCGCGCCAGACGGGCTGGACTCGGACCCGCGGGAAACAGCATGTGCTGCACGCTTGGGGCGCCACTGGAGTTCGCTTGCAGGAGCATTGGAAGCAGTGCGAGTCACACGCGTCTTGGGACCGGCAGCGGCGGCACCCGCGCCTGCCTCTGAACGCTGGGCAGCAGCACCGCGCGGGGGCTTCCATTGCAGGCTGCCGGCCTGCTCTTCTGCCACGCCAGACGGCATTAACAGCAACCATAGCCCACAGGCGGCCACGGCGCTGCGGCAAGCAGCTCTAAACCTCGCCCGCCACAGGCTGCGAGCTGTAGTTCGGTGCTTCCTGCGTGATGGCAATATCATGGGGGTGGCTCTCCCGCACGCTAGCCGCGGAAACCTGGATGAAGCGCGTATCCCTGCGCAACTCCTCGATGTTGCGACAACCGCAATATCCCATGCCCGCCCGCAATCCCCCCACAAGCTGGTACACAAACGCACTCAGCGACCCGCGAAATGGCACCCGCCCCTCGACCCCCTCGGGTACCAGCTTGTCGGCACCCCGCTGGGTGCCTTGCGCGTACCGCTCGCTGGAGCCCTTGACCATGGCGCCCATCGAGCCCATGCCGCGATAAACCTTGTATGCCCGCCCTTGATACAAAATCTGCTGGCCGGGGCTCTCTGCCAATCCCGCTAGCAATCCCCCTACCATCACCGCGTCGGCCCCAGCCGCTATCGCCTTGGTTATATCGCCCGAGTAACGAATTCCCCCGTCGGCAATGATGGGCGTGCCCGACGCCCCGGCAGCCTGGGCAGCCTGGTAAATGGCGGTAATCTGCGGCACTCCCACGCCCGAGATAACCCGCGTCGTACAGATCGAGCCAGGGCCGATGCCGACCTTCACCGCGTCCGCCCCGGCAGCAATCAGGTCGGCACAACCCTCGCGCGTGGCTACATTTCCCGCTACGACGTCGATATCCCATCGCTGTTTGATTTGCCGAACGGTCTCGATCACGTTGGAGGAGTGGCCGTGGGCACTGTCGACTACCACCACGTCCACCCCCTTGGCGATCAGGCTCTCGACCCGCTCGAACTCGTAGACTCCCACGGCCGCGCCGACCCTCAACCTGCCTTGCCTATCTTTGCAGGCATTCGGGAACCGGCGCATCTTATCAATGTCTTTGATGGTAATCAGGCCAGTCAGTGCGTTATTTTCGTCAACCAGCAGAAGTTTCTCGACCTTATTTGCCATCAAGATCTTTTCGGCCTGCTCGAGCGTTACATTCCCCGTGGCCGTAACCAGGTTATTGCGGGTCATTACCTCGGCCACACGGATCTCGCCTGATTCGAGGAAGCGCAGGTCGCGTCGGGTGATGATGCCCACCAGCCGCCCATGCTTGACGACGGGCAGGCCAGAGACGTTGTGCTGGGCCATGATCTCGCGTGCATGCGCGACCGTGGCTTCGGGCGGCAGGGTAATCGGGTCGAAGATGATGCCGTTGGCGCTGCGCTTGACCTTCTCGACCTCCTTCGCCTGGCTGTCGATCGACATGTTCTTGTGGATCACGCCCAGGCCCCCTTCCTGAGCAAGCGCGATGGCCATTTCGGCCTCGGTCACCGTATCCATGGGGGAACTCAGCAGGGGGATATTCAGGCGGATGCGGTTGGTGAGGCGCGTGCTGACATCGCACTCTACCGGTACCACGTTACTGTAGCGCGGCAGCAGCAACACGTCGTCGAACGTGATGCCTAGGCCGGAGAACTTGTCGTCCATGGGAAGGAGTCTCGCGAGGGTAGCAGCGCCCCCATTATTCGCATGGCCATGGAGGTTGGCAAATGGAAGCCGTACGCAGAACCGGCAGTGGCTCGCGCGGTACCGCGCCCCACGCAGGTGCCCCGTGCAGTGCGGGCCGACGCGGCGGTGCCCCCGAAACCGGCGGACAAGAGGCCAGGGGCTGGGAGCACGCCGGCTAGGAGCACACCGGCAATCGGCGCGCTGGCTAGCAGCACGCCGACTAGGAGCGGCTTGCCAGCAGCGCGCTGGCTGGCACACCGCGTGGCTAGCACACGAGCCGTGAGAAGGCCTGGCCAGTTCGGCGGCATGCGGTGCGGCCTGGGGTATGGGAGAATCTAATCAGGTGTGAGTTGTCGCTTCGTTGCGTTGGGAGTTGTCGTCTCGACTGGCGGGGCGCTCCGCGGGCAGGTGGATACGTTCGAGCACGCTCACGAGTTCCTGGTCCTGTCTCGCAAAGACGCTGCGCAGGTCGAGCAGCAGGCGGTCTCCGCGGATGCGGCCCACGACCGCAGGCGTAGCGGTTCGCAGCCTTGTTGCCAGACGATCGACGCTCCACTCTCGCGGCTCCACGGCCACGCACCATGTGGGAAGCTGCTGCGTGGGAACGGACCCGCCGCCCAGGTATGCGGTGTCTTGCATAGCCTGTGCCGAGGCCACGGCCGGCGCCGCAGCGATCTGGGGGGCCAATCGCTCCGCCCGCAGTTGCAGGTTTTCCAACGGCGTAGACAAGAGCTGCAACAAGGGGATGCTGCGGCATGCCTGCGCCGGATCGCGATAAAGCCGCAGCGTGGCCGCCAAGGCAGCCAACGTAAGCTTGTCGACGCGCAGCGCCCTCGCCAGCGGATGCCTGGCGATCTGGTCCACGAGCGCGGCCCGCCCCAGAATCACCCCGCACTGGGGACCTCCCAATAACTTGTCTCCGCTGAACAAGACCAAGTCTGCCCCCTGCCGCAGGCTCTGTGCGGCAAGCGGCTCGCCATGCAGCCCGAACCGGGCGAAGTCGACGAGCGCGCCCGAACCCACATCGTGAACCACTGGCAGCCGGTGCTTGCGGCCCAGCTCTACGAGGGCACGCAGCTCCACACTCTCTGTGAACCCGGCTACTACATAGTTGCTGGGGTGCACAAGCAGCAGCGCAGCCGTGCGCTCGCAGATGGCCTGTTCGTAATCGGCCAGGCGGGTCTTGTTGGTCGTGCCCACCTCGCGCAGCACGGCGCCGCTGGCAGCCATGACTTCCGGCAGCCGAAAGCTGCCGCCGATCTCGATAAGTTGGCCGCGCGAGACGATCACCTCGCGGCCGCTGGCCAGCGTTGCGAGCGTGATCAGGGTCGCTGCGGCGCAATTATTCACCACGGCGACGGCCTCGGCGCCGGTCAGCTCTTGCCAGAGAGACTGCACAGCCGCCACGCGTTGGGAGCGCTCGCCGGTGACCAGATCGAGTTCCAGGCTAGCATAGCCGCGGGCGGCATCGACCATTGCCGCGAGGGCGTCCTCGGCCAGGGGGGCACGGCCCAGGCCTGTGTGCAGCAGTATGCCGGTGGCGTTGATCACCGGCCGCAGTGCCGGCTCGTCTGCTGCCAAAACCCTCGTGGCGATGCGTTCTGCCAACTCGGAGACGCTGGGCACGCGTATCTCTGCGCGGGCTGCCTGGATCTCGTGCCGCAAATCGTCCAACAGCGCGCGTACGCGATGCACGACCACGTTATGGCTGACCCGTGCCACCAGGGCCTTGAGCACAGGGCTTTCAAGCAATTCGTTTACCGAGGGCAGATTCCGCAAGGGATTGTTCATGGCATTCTCGTTGTTTACGGTCGACGCGTGCTCAGTATGTATCGTACCTGGTGTGGATGTGAGCCGTGCAACGCCCCCCGTTGGCGCGTTTGGTCATGGCTCGTGGTCATTTTGGGAAGTCGGCCGACATGGCGCATGCTAAAGGCCAGCGGGAGGTCTCATATCTGCACGAACACGGCGAAACGGCTCGAATTCACTTTGCATGCGCAACTTGCCGTTTCCACCCCCAATGGTACGCCAGTCAGGCGCCGAGCCGCGGCTAGCGCTGGGCGAGATACCGCAGGTCTCCCTCGCGGCGGGTAAAGCCTGTGCGATCTAAAAACTCGCATATGGGTACAGCGTACTTGCGGCTCACTCCCAAAATCTCTCGGATCTGGCTGACGGTCAAACCGCCGTCCGCCAAGCGTTGTGCAAGCGTGCCACGCAGCGCGTCGAGCACTTCGGCATGTAAGTAAAGGCCGGCCGCGATCTCGACAAGCTGGCCTTCGCTGGCCGCCAGGGCGATGAGCTGCGGCACGGCCGCCTGGTTGCGTGGCGTGCCAGCCTGGAGCTGCTCTACCGTGGGAGGTTGGCAGCCCGCTTGGCGGTACGCAGCCACAAGTTGCTCCAGCAGCTTCTGTTCGTTGGCAGAAAGCTGCAGCCCCCGGCCGGGAAGTGCGACACCGCGGCCCGTTAGCACAAGGCGTCCTGCGTCGCTCATCGAAACCAGCAAGGCCTCCACCAGGGAAGGCGGCCCCAGATAGGCGAGCCGGTTGGCCAGGCGCGAGCGGTCGAGCATGGTCCCCAGTGGATGGCGGCGATGCTCCTTGTCTAACATGCCCTCGATGCGGCAATACAGCCCTTCCAGCACCTCCCTATGTACCCGTAGCGTGCGCGTGGGACTGATCGCCAAGCGAGCGAGAACGCCACGCTTTTCCAGCTCGCTCACCACTTGGTCCGGTAGGTCGATACCGGCCGTGCGCGCCAGGTCGGCCGGCTCCCACTCGCGCAGACCCGCAAAAAAAGCTGCGGCGGCAGCGCGGGCCGCCAGATCCGTGCCGGCAAGGGCCTCGAGCTGCGCAAGCACCTGGGCATCTCGCCGCGGCTGCCGCTGGGCATGCGGATCGAGTACCTGCCCTCCGCCAATCGTCTGCACGGGAGACTCGCTGCGAATCACAAACGGCTGGCCCCACACGGTCACCGCCGACTCGCTCAGCCGAAGCTGCGCCGGTGCAGAATCGCCCGGCTGCACACGGTCTCCAGCCAGTAACAACACGTGCGCCATCAGCTCGGCGGTACCCACGTGGCAGCGCACGCGGCTGCGATGGCGCAGCGGCCGCGGCGCGTCTGGCAATAACCTTAGTTCCACGCCAAGCAGCCGGCTCGGTACGAGGTGGCCGGGAGTTGCCAACTCATGCCCGCGGCGAACTTCATCGTGGTGGATGCCCGCAAGATTGATCGCCGCTCGCTGCCCCCGGTGCAGTTCCTCTGCCGGCCGGCCATGGTTCCGCAGGCCCCTTACACGCACGCGAATGCCGCCGGGCTCGACCGCCAGCTCGTCTCCCACACGCACGCGGCCGCTCGCCACGCTGCCCGTAACCACCGTACCGTGCCCCGCAATGGTGAAACTGCGGTCGATCGCCATGCGAAACGGCCCATCGAGCCGATGACACCTCGGCGATGCCATCGCCCGCCGCGCAGCCGCTGCCAACGCCGTGCGCAGCTCGCCCAGCCCCTGGCCACTCATCACGCTGGTACGCACGATCTCGGCCCGCTCCAGGAACGTGCCCCGCACCAGGTCTCGCACCTCTTCTTCCACGAGGTCTATCCACCCAGGATCCGGCAGGTCGCACTTGGTCAGGGCGATCACCCCGTGCTCCAGTCCCAGCAGGCGGAGGATCTCTAGGTGCTCGCGGGTCTGCGGCTTTACCGAGTCGTCTGCTGCGACCACCAGCAGCGCTAGGTCGATGCCAGTGGCACCCGCCAGCATGTTGCGCACAAACCGCTCGTGGCCCGGCACGTCGACGATGCCCAGCCGTACGTCGTCCCACTCCAGCCAGGCGAAGCCCAGCTCGATGGTGATTCCGCGCAGCTTCTCTTCCGGCAAGCGGTCGGTGTCGATCCCCGTGAGCGCCTTCACCAGCGAGGTCTTGCCGTGGTCGATATGCCCCGCCGTGCCCAGAATCAAATCGATGGCCATGGAGCCATTGTAGAGCGCGCCTGCCCGGTGCGAAACTCGCCCACGCGCCGGTCCGACACGTCAGGACGATAGACCAGGCTTGAAGCACCCGGCCTGCAACACCCGGCACGCAGCGCCCGGCCCACGGCAGCCGGCCGACAGCGATCGCCCAACATCCCCGACATCGTGCTACAGTCTCTGCGGCATACAGCGTACAATCGGCGCATGCCTGCACCACGCGCCGTCGCGATGCAACTGGCACGCCTTTTCGACGCGGTTGACCAACCCGTATACGTGGTCGATCCCGCCCGCTCCCTGCGTTACATCAATCGCGCCGGTGCGGCATGGCTTGGACTCTCGGCTGCCTCGTTGGTAGGCCAGGAGTGCCGCTATTGCACTTCTGGAGATCTGCCGCCCGAAGAGCGCGCCGCCTGCGCCCTCTGCCCTCCCCCGGAGACGTTCGAGGGAGTGCGTGCGCGTGCCGCCATCGCGGCACCCGCCGCCGACCCGGAACGCGCCGAGGCCCAGGTGGATTTTATTCCCCTGCGAACCGGAGAGGGGTGGGCGGTTGCGGCATTCGTAAGTTGGCCGAGCAGTTTGCCGCCAGAGCCTGCATCCGCCGACGTATCATCCTCCGACCTGCACGTGGCGCTCCAGCGGCTCCGCCAGGGGCGCGCCGCCTGGTATCACGTCGATCGGCTGGTGGGAGAAAGCGCCTCGATGCGGAGGGTTCGCAGCCAGATTCTTCTGGCCGCGCAGGGCACGGCCCCTGTGGTTATTTGCGGCCCGGCGGGCAGCGGCAGGCAGCACGTGGCCAGGACCATCCATTATGGGCCAAATAGCAAAGCCGCCGTGGGGCCGCTTGTGCCCCTGGCGTGCAAGCTTTTGGGTGCAGAGTTGTTGCAAACCACCATCCGCGCCTTAGCGCGTGCCCAAGCGGCAATGCCAGACGCCCGGCCAGGCACGCTGCTGCTCAACGAGGTCGAACAGTTGCCAGATGAGGCGCGAGCCGAACTAGCCGGCTTTCTCCGCCATGCCGATCTGCCCATGCGCATCGTCAGCACGGCCCGCCAACCCCTCACCGCTCTGGCGGCAGACGGCCAGTTCCCGCAGGACCTGGCCTTGATGCTGAGTGCTGTCGTGATCGAACTACCCCCGCTCTCACAGCGCCTGGAAGACCTGCCGCTCATCGCTCAGGCGTTTCTGGAGGCCGAGAATGCACAGTCGAGCAAACAGGTCTCCGGATTCTCCAGCGATGCAATGGACCGATTGCTCGTCCATGCCTGGCCGGGCGGGCTCGACGAGCTACAACAGGTTGTCTGCGAGGCCCACGCCCATGCCCAAGGCAGGTTTATCACCCCCCAGGACCTGCCCAGACGCCTGCAACTGGCGGCCGATGCCACCGCACTCGCCAGCCGGCGGCCCGAACCGATCGATTTGCAACGGCTCCTGGCGGACATAGAGCGCGAACTGATCGAACGCGCATTGCGCCAGGCACGCGGCAACAAGGCACGCGCTGCACGCCTGCTTGGCCTGAACCGCCCGCGCCTCTATCGGCGTATGGTCGCCTTGGGACTCGAGCCAGCCCCCGCTGCATCCCCAGCGGCTCACAAGGAGCCGCTCCCCCCTGCACATGACGTGCAGTCCGCAACGCCTCCTCCACCGCCCGCAACCCAGCAAACGGTGCCGCCGCATCCGACAACAGACGATACAGAACCCCCAGAAATCGACTTCCAACCCCATGACGATGATTCGTAGCCGTCCACCACCACCAGCGACCAGGGGCTCTGACGGAATCGGTTAGGACTGCCTAATATAACCGTCCACCCGCACCAGGCGGTCGAAAGGCCTGTGACGGATTGGGTTAGGGCTCGCTCGTGAGGGTGTAGGGCAGTGAACGTCTGGGTTGTGCGCTCAGGGTGTCCCGGCAACGGGTGAAAGTTGCATAATGGGTCGTGGCTCCCCTGACCGGTCGAGCGGTTCGATCGGGCAGTGCGATCCGCCACCCACACAACCACCTCCCCGTGTACCACTCTCTTGAATGCGGCCGCGCGTGAGTTTGCGGGCACAGACTGAATGCTGCACGGCCGCATTCAAGCAGTGCCGTCCGAAGCTGAGAGGTCCTTGGCAGTTCGCACTGTTTGACGCACAGCGTCAAGGGTGTGCCACTCTCTTGAATGCGGCCCCGGGTGAGTTTGCGGGAACAGACTAGCTGCCGCACGGCCGCATTCAAGCAGTGCTCCTTCAGGGCCAAACGTCC
>FWWM01001547.1_pt1 | contig 68777 bp, 58 predicted proteins | sample 2228351 | NCBI WGS metagenome assembly FWWM01 (sample SAMEA103939774, study PRJEB20133) | metagenome
CTCGATGGGTGTGGCGCCGGGCTCTATCTCCGGGCTGAGATCGAACGCCAGCGGGGGATAGCTGAGGCTGCTCTGGAAGCTGCCCAGCCTTCCACTCAAGGCGGAGAGGCTTTATGGGATCTTTTGAACCGGTTATGCGAGGTCTGAAGGCGGAAGTTTGTTTGATATGATCATCTCATCGGAGAGATCTCTCCATTTTCCCTCTAGTTTATGAGGATCCAAAATGCCTTGTTGGGCTATATTATAGACTACCTCCCTGTGTTCTACGGGGCAGGCTGGGATGGCTTCCCCTTGTCCCGCGAGGCAAGCTCTGGGCTGGCGCGCTCCTCGCTATGACAGCTGAGGTTCTGTCACTGCGCATTCACTTACTCTTTCGACGTTACAGATTTGTTGGGTTATAGTGTAGGGGGGATTAGTACTGCTGTCCTATGCTATACTACAACCATAGCATGATTGGAGGGTAAGCCACCTTGTTGACCTCCTGGCGATGGCTGAATCGTTCTCTTTTTCTTCTTGCGCTAATCACGTTGGCATTTACTGGATGGAGCGCAATCTTGGCTTTCTCTTACCCACATGATGGTATTCTTGATCTCAATAACGTCACAGGAGAAATTCGCAGGTTAGACGAGCTAGGTAAGCAAATTAACAAATTGAAAGAGGGGGACGTGATAAAAAAAATTGGGGACAAAGACCTTCAAGAGGCATATCCTTTCTATAATGGTTTATATCCAAATGACAAAGTAAAACTAACAATTGATAGAGATGATGTTGATCGTGAAATCCAGATTACATTGTTTTCTCCGACCTATGAAGTACGTTTGACAGTTGTTATATTAACAATTATTGCGCTTGTATTTTGGTTGATAGGGGTAGGTGTTTTGACATTCAGACCCGGCGATCTGACCTCTATATTATTTTTTCTCTTATGCCAGGTGAGTACTTTATTACTGATGGCTGGGATGGTTTCATCTTTTTGGTCAGATTGGATTTCTATATTGTTCAATTATCTAATTTGGATAATTGGTCCCATCTCACTTCATTTACACACACATTTCCCCCAACATTCAGAGCTAAACAAGCACCGGTGGGTTTTGCCTTTATTTTATTTTATTGCAATTATCGGAGGATTGCCATATTTAATATTTGGTACAACCAAAGTTCGTTCAACAGGATTTGGGGAGATTCTTTTTTCTCTTGAGTTGCTTTTCTTATCTGTAAATCTTATCGTAGTTATTTTTTTGCTATTTTATGCATATCGCCATGCCATTTCACCAGGTGTCCGCGGGAAAATACGCATCGTTGTGTTAGGCGGAGCATTGAGTCTTATTCCATTTGTGACTCTAACTATATTGCCCGATGCGTTATTAAAAAAACCTTTCATCCCATATTATTGGGCATTGCTTTTCCTGATTTTAATCCCACTCACCTATGGCTATGCCATTGTCCGCCACCGCCTGATCGAGATCGACCGCCACGTCAACCGGGGGGCGACTTTCCTGATCGTCCTCTCGCTCCTGGGAGGCCTCCTGGCTGTTTTTTACGCCATTAGGCAATACTTCCCACAAGCCCTGCCTCTGGCAGACCCACTGGTCGAAACCCTGCTGGTTCTTGTTCTGGCGAGCATCTTCCCATACATCTACCAGCGCGTGCAGCGCATCGTAGATCGCGCCTTCTACGGCGGCTGGTACGACTACCGCACCGCCGTGGCTGAGATCACCCAGGGCCTGGAACAGATCACCGACCTCTCGCAGCTGGGCAAGACCATCACCTCCCGCCTGGTCAAGACCCTGCAACTGGTGGACGCCTGCGTCTTCCTCAAAGATCTGGAGGGAGGCTTCTCTGTGATCGAGGTGGCTCCGCCGTCAAAGCCAGGCGAGGTTACCAGGCTCTCTTTCTCAGCTCTTCCCAAGAACAGCCTGACCTATCTGCTCAATATCGGCGCCATTGGCCGGGAAGCTTTGCGCGAGGCGCTCGCTGAGGTCAGGTTGAGCCCGGAGGAAAGCCAGTTGCTGCACAGCGAACAAATTTACCTTTGGGTGCCGATCATCAGCCATGGACAGGTTTTGGGATTACTCGCCCTGGGCTCCAAGCTGGGCGGCGATGTCTTCAGTGGCGAGGACATGGACATCCTGCGCATTGTCTCGCGGCAGATGGGCCCATTGATCGAAAACATCCACCTGGTGACCCGCCTGCGTCAGTACGCGGCCGAGCTGGAGCAGCGCGTCGAGGAGCGCACCGCAGAGCTGCATGCCGAAAAAGAACGCGTGGAGGCCGTGCTCTCCAGCGTGGGCGATGGCGTGTTCGTCACCGATCTGGAAGGCAACATCGTCGCCGTCAACGATGCCTTTGAGGCGCAGAGCGGTTACAGCGAGGCGGAGGTGATCGGAAAGTCGCTGTTCTTCCTGCTGAATGGCCAGCAGGGCACGGAGAAAGCCCTCGAGATCCGCAAGGCGATGCAGGAGGCGCAGAACTGGAGTGGGGAGTTGATCGCAGAACGCAAAGGCGGTCGGCTGTACGACATCGACCTGACCATTGCCCCCTTCCGCGATCAAACCGGCGCTATCCTGGGTTTTGTCGGCAGCCAGCGAGATATCACCCAATATAAGGAGCTCGAAAGGCTCAAAGACCAGTTCATCCTGGAGGTCTCCCACGAGCTGCGCACGCCGGTGACGAACATGGGTCTCTTTGCCGAGCTGCTCGAGCGCGGCAAACCGGATAAGAAACAGGATTACCTGAACATCCTCAAATCCGAGATCAACCAATTGATGACAATGATAGAAGACATCCTGGATCTTTCGCGCTTGGAAGTGGGTAAATACAAGCGATCGGCTTTCACCTCGGTCGATCTCAACCTGGTTGCGGATCAGGTGGTCTCTGCCCATCTCCCCCTGGCTGAGGAGAGTGGTCTGGACCTCAGATTCTCTCCCGATGAAAAAATCCCCCTGATCCTGGGCGACCAGAATCAGATCGCCCGGGTGATCACCAATCTGCTTTCGAATGCCATCCGCTACACTCCCAGTGGGTATGTTCAGGTGCGCACCGGTTTCGAGGATGGCTTTGTCTGGTTGGAGGTGGAGGATACCGGCATCGGGATCGAAGAGTCGGATTACCCCCACCTGTTCGAGCGGTTCTACCGTGGCCAGAAAGTGAGCCAGTCAAAGATCCTGGGTTCCGGTTTGGGTCTGGCGATCGTGAAAGAGATTATGGAGCTGCACGACGGGCGCATCACCTGGCACAGCGAGGTTGGAAAAGGGACGACATTCCGCGTTTGGTTTCCGGCATAATCATTGAAGAGTAAGGGGACAATAGACATGGCACATGAAAGGATCTTGCTGGTCGAAGACAATGAAACCCTGCGCACAGGGATACGGGCGATCCTTGAACAGGAGAATTACCAGGTCGATGAGGCTGGCAACGGGGTCGAGGCGCTGAAGCTGATGGAAAGAAACGCGCCTGACCTGATCCTGGCCGACATCGTGATGCCCGAGATGGATGGCTATGCCTTCTTCACAGAAGTCCGCAAGCGCCAGGAATGGGTGGCGATCCCATTTATATTCCTCACCGCCCGGCGGGAAAGAAAGTTCATCCTCGCTGGGAAGCGCCTTGGCGCAGAGGATTATCTGGTCAAGCCGATCACCCCGGAAGACCTGCGCACCGCCATACGCAGCCGGCTGAGTCGCAGCCAGCAGCTCCTTCTGGTGCAGCTGCGGGAGGCTTACGAAGCCAGCCTGGTCATGTTCGCCAATGCCATCGAGGTCAGAGATCCCTATACACGCGGCCATGTCGAGCGCGTGATGAATTACTCCCATGCCATCGCAGAGAAGTTGAACTGGTCCCCCACCAGCATCGAATCCCTGCGTTTCGGCAGCATCCTGCACGATATCGGCAAGATCCACATTTCGGAGAGCATCTTGAAAAAGCGCGGACCATTGACAAACGCAGAGTGGGAGGAGATGCGCAAACATCCCCAGATGGGCGTTGATCTGGTCAAAGATATCCCTTACCTGGTGCCTGCGATCCCGGTCATCCTCTACCACCATGAGCGCTGGAACGGTTCGGGGTATCCTTTCGGCATGCGCGGAGAGGAGATCCCGGCAGCAGCGCGGGTCGTGGCGGTCGCCGACTCGTTCGACGCCATGACCACTTTGAGGCCCTATCGTTCGGAGCTGACACCTCGCAAGGCTTACCAGGAGATCATGAATGCGCGCGGGGTGCTGTACGATCCGGTCATCGTGGATGCCTTCCACCAGGCCTGGGAGGAGAATCAGATCGCCGAGATCTATCAGAGTTTCCCTTAGAGCGAGAGTTATGGTAAAAAAGAGGGGAAGGGAGCCTGAGCCATGGGCGAGATGAAAAGCGAATTCAAGGACATCCCCGCCTCCAAAACCGTGCGGTCGGGCGAGAGCGAACAACCTGCCTGGACATTTCGGGGCATCCGAATCGGTTCGAGTGAATTTACCACCGCCATGGTGCATTTCTTCCGGGCGGAGATCGCGCGGGCGAATGTCTGGCGACAGCGCCTGGACACCACCACCAACTGGGCAGTCGTCATCACCGTAGCGGTGATCAGCGTCGCCTTTAGCGAACCGACCGGACACCACAGCGTGATTATCCTGTCCACGATTCTGATAACCCTTTTCCTCTTTATCGAAGCCAGGCGTTATCGCTATTATGAGCTGTGGAGTTCGCGCGTCAGGCTTATGGAAACCGATTTCTACGCGGCGATGCTCGTACCGCCCTTCCATCCCGATCCAGACTGGGCAGAGAGCCTGGCGGAAAGCCTGCTTCAGCCACATTTCCCCATCAGCATGTGGGAGGCGTTCGGCAGGCGCTTCCGGCGTAACTACATGTGGATTTACTTCATCCTGGGGCTGGCTTGGTTCGCCAAAGTCTGGTTCCAGCCCGAGGTGGCTGTCTCCTGGGAGGAGCTGATCGAGCGGGCGGCGATCGGCGCCATCCCGGGTTCAGTCGTCCTGACGGTTGGGCTGATCTTCAACGCCACCCTCATGTTGATCGGGCTGCTCACGATGCGTCTGCAGGAAGCCACCGGTGAGGTGCTGCCGCGCTACCTGGCGCCGCAGGAAGGCAAGGGGCTGGCAGGCATCCCCTTCCGCGCGGAAGGGAAGCTGGCTGCCTGGTTTCGACCGCATGGTCGTCGCCGGCAGCTGATGGCGCTCATCATCACCGACAATGCCCAGCCAGTAGCGAATCGCATCCTCAAAGATATGAACCGCGGTTGTACAGCCCTGACCGGCAAGGGCATGTACACCGGTCAGGAGCACAGCGTGCTGATGTGCGCCCTGACGGTCACGGAAGTCGGTCAGCTCAAGAATCTGGTGCGGACCGAAGACCCGAAGGCGTTCATGATCGTCTCGCCGGTGCAGGAGATCCTGGGGATGGGGTTCGCGCCATTGGTGGAGAAACTCGACTGATTCCCTGGAAGAAAGGACAGAGTGGGGTTACAAGATAAACTGGAGGTCGTCTTCATGGGAAGCTCTCCTGGGGGCAAGGTTTCCTGATCTGCGCCGGGCGCGGCTGCAACCTCGGGGAGAATGCCTTCAGGGGGCTCCTGCGCTCGGTGGTTCGGCCGGAAACTGCTAAGCTGGAGAGGTCGAAACTCAGCGAAGGTCCAACCACGAACCAGGACGCGGCATTTCAAAGATGTCGCTCACCCGGCAGTAAGCGCTCCCCGCCAGGCGTCCGATGGGTCTCAACGCGTTGAGGTCGATCTTGTCTCCACCGATGAGCACACGCTCAGCGACATGCAGATGCACCACACGCCCGATGACCACGCTCCCCCCGCCGGGCTGGCTGCCTAAATCCACGATCTGCACCACCTGACACTCAAAATGGATCGGGCTGGCTGCGACTCGCGGCGGTCGAACCCTGACGGAGGGCATCTTTTCCAGCCCGGCAGCTGCGAACTCATCCACCCCGGCCGGAAATTCCGCTGAAGTGATGTTCATGGCTTCCGCCAGCTCTTCGGTGACGATGTTGACCACGAACTCACCGGTCGCTCGCACATTCGAGAGGGTATCCTTCTGGCTCAGATCCGTCCCCCGGATCATCGGGCAGAACAGAACGTGCGGCGGATTACCGCACACCGCATTGAAGAACGAGAACGGCGCCAGGTTCGGCTTGCCCGTTGGATCGATGGTCGAGATCCAGCCGATCGGGCGCGGCAGGATCGAGCCGATCATGATCTTATAGATCGAGTTCCAGGGGTAATTTTCGGGTGAGATTTCCATGCTTGGTGGCCGATTTGTTTTTGTCTAATCGATAAAGGGAAGAAAGCTGACAGTTCAGGGGATGGTGATCGTCTTGCTGTGGTAACCGGTGGCGCCATCCGGGTGCGTGGGGCGGCGTTCTTCGGTCTGCACCACGCCGTTTCCATCGGTAGCGCGCACGGTCAATCGGTGCCGCCCCGGGGAGATCGCGACCTGCGCCCTCCAGAGCACCCAGGTCAGCGAAGAGAGGGCGCGGTTGAGCTCGGCTGTCACCCACTCCCCCTCATCCACGCGCACCTCGACCCTCTGGATGCCGCGCGCCCCGGCGAAGACGATCCCGCCCACCTCGACGAGCCTGGAGCCTGACCCCTGGATGGCATCGATCACAGAAGTGGTCTGCACCCAGGCAGCCTCGCTCCAGCCGCGTTGCTCCCAGAAGCCGATGTAATCCTCCGCCACCGCTTCGATCTTGATGATCCATTTTGGATTTTTCATCCCAAAGCGGTCGGGCGTGTACAGGCGCAGGGGGAAGCCGTGCTCACGGGTCAGGGGCTGGCTGCCCATACCATAACAGAGCAGGGTGCGGGGATCCATGGCTGATTCGATCGGGAGCGATTCGGTATAACCATCGACGCAGGTGAACTTGATGTCCCTGGCTGCGGGCAGCAATCCAGCCTCCTCCAGGATATCTTTGAGGCGAGCCCCCTGGAACAGGGTGGTGCTGATCAGATCTCCGCCGATGGGGTTCGAAATGCATGCCAGGGTGGCATATTGTTCGATCATTGGATAGGCTTTCAAATCAGCCAGGCTGAGCGCGAGCGGACGTTCCACCAGGCCTTCGACTTTCAGCCGATAGCTTGATTCGGGCAGATCGGTCTCTCCCCCCTGGGCGAGCAACCTTTGGGTCAGGCTGTCGGTCTGATCCAGGAAGGCGGCATCGCCTGGCGGGAGCAGGTTGATATCCACCCGATAAAAGTCGCTGATGGGGGTGATCTCTGGCCGGGTGCCCGCCACCGGCTGGAAACCCGCGCTGGTGGGCGGCGCGGTCGGGGCTGCCCCGACTGGGATGGTTTGGGTCGCCCCTGGGGAGGCTTCTCCCAGCCTGGAGGCTGAGGCAAGCCAGCGGGAGAGCCCGGCTGCCAGTCCAGTAAGAGCGAGGGATGCGATCGCCAGCTCCCCCAGGAACCTCCTGCGCGTTTGATTCGTCTCGGCCGCGATCGTGGCAGACGCACGCCAGGCTGCCCACGCCATGGCAAACCCCCAGGCGAGAGCGGTCAGCAACACCCACAACAGGTTGGCCGTGTTCTGGCCAGATTCCAGGGCGAACGGGAGACTCAAGACCGCCAGCAGCCCGCCGGTGAGCAAGCCCTTCGCTGGCCAGCGCCAGCTCAGGCGCTCCCACATCAGAGAGAGACCCCCAGCCAGGAGCGTCAGAGTCAACCATGCCAGGGTGAACGCCATGCCCATCTCGAGCGCCTTTGCCAGGGCTGCCGTCTGTCCAAGGCGCAGGCGCACGAGAAGGCTGACCAATGTCTCCACACCCAGGGTGATCAAGCCTCCCGGGAGACTGCGCGCCAGCCATTCGAAGAAGAGGAAAGGGATCAACGGGAGATTTGCGATTACCCCGCCGGCGTAAATGATCCCCAACCAGGGGATGGAGATCAACCCCCCGGCGGCAACTGCGGCAAGGAATCTTGTGCGCATGGGTTTACCGATTAACCGTCCCCCTCCAGCCAGGAGGCCATATAGTGCGGCTTTTCGAACTCCAGAGCTGCCAGGGCGACCTGCAAGGGGTTGAAGGTGTCTACCATCACGGCTAATTCATCTGTCCTTTGTTTTCCGATGGAAGCCTCGGTGGCGCCAGGCTGCGGGCCGTGCGGCAGACCGCTGGGGTGCAGGGTGATATCATACCGATCGATCCCCCGGCGCGACATAAAGTCCCCTGCGGCGTAGTAGATCACCTCGTCCGAGTTGACGTTGGAGTGGTTATATGGCGCGGGGATTGCCTGCGGATGGTAGTCGAACAGGCGCGGGACGAACGAACAGACCACGAAGTTGTGCCCCTGAAAGGTCTGATGCACCGGCGGCGGCTGATGCAGGCTGCCGGTGATCGGTTCGAAGTCATGGATGTTGAATGCCCAGGGATAGAGATACCCATCCCAGCCAACCACATCGCAGGGATGGTGGTCCAGAATGTGGCGGGTGAGACGGTCGCGCACCTTCACCCTGACCTCGAAAGCGCCGCGTTCGGTGAACGTTTCCAGTGTCTGCGGCGGACGGATATCCCGCTCGCAGTAAGGGGCATGCTCGAGCAGCTGCCCATACCGGTTGCGGTAGCGGTTTGGCGGCTCGATCTGGGAGGGGGCTTCGATCACCAGGAAGCGCGCCTGATCCCCATCGAGCTCCATGCGCCAGGTGGTGCCGTAGGGTATCACCAGATAGTCCCCTGACCCGAACGGCAGTGTTCCGAACTGGGTGTGCAACGTCCCCGCACCTTCATGGGTGAACCAGACCTCATAAGCCTGGGCATTGCGATAGAAATAATCCATGCTTTGGGTGGGCAGGCTGATCCCCAGGGTGACATCCTGGTTGCCCAGCAGCACCCGCCGCGCCGACACGGGATCGCCGCCGCGAGGCATATCCGCTGTACGGAATGCCCGGTGGCGCAATGGACCAAAATCCGAGTACTCGGTCTTCACCGCCCCCAGCTCTTCGACTTCTGCCACCCGCGGCGGCAGGAAATGATGATACAGGATCGACTGCACGCCGGAGAAGCCTTCCAAACCCATAACTTCTTCCCGGTAAAGACCACCATCCGGTTTACGGAACTGGGTGTGGCGTTTGTGTGGGATCTCGCCAAGTCGGTAGTAATAAGGCATAGGTCACTCCTGTCAATACCAGTAATCGGGCATTATTCAGGCTCCCGGGCAACCACCCGGTTGCGCAGCACGCCAATGCGTTCGATCTCCAATTCGACCAGGTCGCCCGGTTTGAGCCAGGGACCCTCCCCGCAGGTGAGCTCCAGCAGGCATCCACTGCCCACTGTCCCGGACGCGATCACGTCTCCGGGGAACAGGTGCACTGAAGCGGAGGCGCGCGCGATCATCTCGCCGAAGGAGTAATACAGGTCTTTCCAGTTGCCGCGCGAGCGTTCCTGCCCGTTGACGCGAGCGACCATCTTTAGGTCGTAGACTCCCGGGCGGCCGGTAGCCCTATCGAGCAGCTCATCGGGCGTCACGATCCAGGGGCCGAGCGAAGAGGCGAAGTCTTTCCCCTTGGCAGGGCCAAGCCCGACGCGCATCTCCAGGCTCTGCACATCGCGCGCCGACCAGTCGTTGAAAATGGTATACCCAAAGATGAAGTCCTCGGCCTGTTCGGGCTGGATGTCTTTGCCGGTCTTGCCGATCACGCAGGCGACTTCCAGTTCATAATCCAGCGCCTGGGTGTAATCTGGCATGGGTACTTCCATATCGGGTCCGAAAATAGCATGGGGGTTGCTGAAATAGAAGACCGGGAATTGATACCATTCGGCGGGCACTTCCTTTCCGCGGCTGGCGTAGGCGGTCTTGACATGGGTTTCAAAGGCATAGAAATCGCGCAGGCTGGAGACCCTCAGCAGGGGAGGGAAGAGGATCACCCGATCGAGCGGATATCCCACCGGTTTGCGGTGAGCGCCTTTCAAATGAAGTGGGTCTTCGCCTTCGAGGGCACGCAACAGTTTCCGAGCGTAGTCCCAGGTTGCGGGTCCGGCGTAGATCAATCCGTCCAGCGTGTCGGGGAGAGACTCAGCCGGGACCCCGCGCGCCCCTTGCGCCCAGCTGCGCGCTGCGACCATGTCGATCACCACCTGGCTCCCAAAGAGCGCCCCCAGGCGGGGATTGAGCATCTCATCAGGCAGCGAGTATGTCAGCAGTTTCATTCTTCGATGATCGTGTGCTGTTCAAAGGTTTCCGCGCCGTGCCTGCTCCAGTTCGAGCGCTTCGAACAGCGCCTTGAAATTGCCTTTTCCGAAACCACGGCTGCCCTGGCGCTGGATGACCTCGATGAAGCTCGTCGGGCGATCCTGGATGGGACGGGAAAAGATCTGCAGCAAATACCCTTCGTCATCCCGATCGACCAGGATACCCGCCTCCCGGATCGCCTCCAGCGGTTCTTTGATTGCCCCAACCCGTTCAGGGAGCAGATCGTAATAGGCATCTGGCACGCGCAGGAATTCGATCCCCCGAGCCTTGAGCACCCTCACCGTATTCAGGATATCCCCGGTTGCCATGGCGATATGCTGAACGCCGGGCGTGAGATAATAATCCAGGAATTCCTCGATCTGACTCTTTTTCTTGCCTTCCGCGGGTTCATTGATGGGGAACTTCACCCTGCCGTTGCCGTTTTGCATCACCTTCGACATGAGCGCCGAATACTCTGTGGAGATGTCCTTATCATCGAAGTGGAGCAGCTGACGGAAGCCCATCACCTGGTGGTAGAAGTTCACCCAATAGTTCATCTTGCCCAGCTGGACGTTGCCGACGATGTGATCGATGGCAACCAGCCCGGTGGGCTCCGCCGCAAGCTCGATCGGGCGGTAAGTCGGGGCGAAGGGACCAGCGTAGTCCGAGCGGTCGACGAAGACGTGCAGCACTTCACCGTAGGTATGGATGGCAGCCGTGCGCAGTTCGCCATATTCGTCGGATTCTTCGTGGGGCGCCCAGGCTGGCGCCGCGCCGCGGGCGACCGTCTCCTGGAATGCCTGGTAGACATCTTCCACCTCCAGGGCGATCACCTTGACACCGTCGCCATGCAGCAGATGATGCGCTGCCATCTCATCGCTGGGGCTATATGGCGCGGAGACCACAAAGCGGATCTGCCCGGAGGCAAGCACATACGAGGCATAGCGCCGGTTGCCTGTCTCCAGACCGGAGTATGCCACCGGTTTGAAACCGAAGCCCTTCCACCAGTAATACATGGCATGCTTGGCGTTGCCCACCCAGAAATGCACATGGTCAATGCTTTTGATCTGCAGGAAATCGGCTTCCGCGCTCATCGGCCGTTTTTCCTGTGTGGTCGTTTGGACACTCATCGCTACCTCCAATAACAACTCTCAAATGGATCGACACGACCTGCTCAATCGTTCTGACCTGTCAGGTTCCTCCATTCGCTCGCCTCGTCGAGGCTCTTCTTTTCGTCCTCGCTCAGACGCAGACCTGCGGCGCCGAGGTTGTCTTGCAATTGCTCGAGGTTCCGGGGGCCGATGATCGGGCTGGTCACCAGGGGATCGCTCAGCAGCCAGGCGAGAGCGATCTGAGAGATGCTCCTACCCCCCTTCTCTTCGCCCATCTTCTCCAATTTATCGAGCAGCGCCCAGTTTCGTTCTGAAAAGTAGCGCTGCGCGCTGCGTGCCCGCTGGCTGTTGGCGATCGTGCCATCCCTTTTGTATTTTCCGGTCAGAAAGCCTCCTGCCAGGGGGCTGTAAGGGAGTACGCCCAGACCGTAGGTTCGACAGACCTCCGCCAGTTCGCGTTCGAACTCGGCGCGGTGCACCAGGTTGTAATGCGGCTGCAGGCTGATGTAGCTCGCCAGCCCGCGCTGGTCGGATACCCACAGCGCCTGCATCAGCCGCCAGGCAGGGTAATTGGAGCAGCCGATATAGCGCACTTTCCCCTGGCGAATCAGGTCATCAAAGGCAGAGAGGCTCTCCTCGATGGGCGTGTGCTCATCGTACCAGTGTGCCTGGTAGAGGTCGATGTAATCGGTCTTCAGGCGCCTGAGCGAACCTTCGACCGCTTGCAGGATGTGGGCGCGGGAGAGACCCTCGGCATTTGGACCATCACCCGTGGCACCGCGCACCTTGGTGGCGATGACCAGTGACTCCCGCGGGATTTTGTTCTCGGTCATCCAGGTGCCGATGATCGTCTCGGCGACACCGCCCGGGTTGCCGGGCGCCCAACGGGAATACACATCGGCGGTATCGATAAAGTTGATACCTGCCTCGTAGGCTGCCGAGAGCACCTCATAAGAGGTGGCTTCGTCCGCGGTCCAACCGAACTGCATGCTTCCCAGGCAGAGCTCGGAGACTTTCAGCCCCGTCCGGCCAAGATTACGGTAATCCATGGCGACCGCTCTCGCCCAACAGACCTTTGTGATAAGCCAGCAGCACCCCCAGCTGCAGGGAGCCATCGACGACCTCGCCCGAGAAGATCATGTACAGCACCTCTGGCACCGGTTTACAGACCATCTCCAGTTCCTCCCCGTCATCGAGGCGCTGACGGGTGGGCACCAGGTCGCGGGCAAAAAACAGGTTGGTCTTGACGCGCAAAGTGCCGGGGAACTGATTGTAAACTCCCAGCTGTTCGATGTGCTGCGGATAGTAGCCGGTCTCCTCTTCGAACTCGCGCCGGGCGCCCTCCAGCGGGTCTTCGCCGGGTTCGAGGCGTCCAGCGGGTAGATCGTAGATCACGCGGCCAATGGGGTGGCGGTACTGACGCGTGAGCAGGATCTCCCCCTCGGCGGTCAGTCCGACGGTTGCCACCGCATCCACCGGGCTCTCCAGATAGAAATAGGGTCTTTCGACGCCGTCCCAGTCCAGCGTATCCACTACCACGCGCGCCCAGGGGTGATCGAACAAGACCCGGCTCGCAAGGACTTTCGGCAGGTTCATCTATGCGGTTTCCTCCCCGAACATGAGCGTGACCAGCCCGGCGGCGAAAGTATTCAGATTCTCCCCGGCGGCAGCCATCTCGGGACTCCTCATCCCGGCTTTGAGCGCCTCGGCGTCATCGAAGGTCATCTCAGCCATCATGTAGAATCCCTCCCCCATCAGGGTGCGGGTGAAACGGGTGATGACGGTCTTGCGCAGTCCCGGGACAGCCGCGATCAATGGGAGATGGGTGCCGAAATACGCCTGATCGAAGGCTGCGGGATCGGGCGGGGTTTTATACAGGGCGACCAGTTTCATGGGCATATCCTTTTAGACTATTCTAGAGTGGTTTGAATTGCTCGAAAGGCTGGCGGCAGCTGTTGCAAACATAAATCGCCCGGCAGAGGGTCGCTCCGAAGTCGTTTTTTAGGCTGGTGTCGTCGGAATCGCAATAAGGACAGCGCGCGGCCTGCGCCAGGGCTTCTTCAAGCCGGCCTGCGTGGCGCGGCGGGGGTGACAAACCGAACGCCTTCAGCTTCTCGCGAGCTGCAGGGGTGATCCAGTCGCTGCGCCAGGGAGGGGAATAGGTCAGGCGCACTTCGACTTCCGCCTCACCCGCCAGGCGCAGACGCTCGGCGATCTCGTCCTGGATGACCTGCAGTGCCGGGCAGCCGGCAAATGTCGGCGATATGGTGACAACCAGCCTGCCTGCCTGCACGCCGATCGACCGGATCAGCCCCATCTCTACCACAGAGACCACCGGGATCTCGGGGTCCTTCACTTCATCCAAGATCTGCCAGACCCTCTCAGCGGTCAGCATCGCCGGGTTTCCTTTTGAGCTTGGCTTTGCAGGCTATTATATCCACTCCAGGCCTCCTTCACCAGTCCGCTGAGGGCTCCATTCTGGCTACCGAGGTCATATCCCGCAAGAGGATCTCCAGATGGGTGGTGTGCCGGGTGCGCGCTTCGCCCACCATCAACCTCGGCGGCACCTGCAGCGCACACCCGGTCAGGAAGGGTTGAACCTCGCTCAACCAGCGATCCCGAAGTTGGGCAAGCTCGGGAACGATGGCATTGCCAGACAGATAATCGTATTCGGGGGTTTGGAAGAACAGCTGCCCGACGTGGGGCCAGAGAGCAGCGAGCGCATCCTGCATCCTCCGGTGGCTCTCGTCCGTCCCCAAAGCTAGACGCTGCACCCAGGCGCGGGTGTGGCGATTATGATAGACCTCTTCGAGGCGGATCTTTCCGGCTGCCTCGGCCAGCGGGCGATAAGCGCTGCCCTCCAGCCCCTCCAGGTTGAGCAGCTCATACACATCGAACAGGTATTGCCGCAGCATGCTGAACGCCCAGTCGTGATTGGGGAGCTCGACCATCTGAACATTGCGGAAATCGCGCGCCGCCCGGAAGAAGACAAGTCGATCCGGGAAGCTGTCTCTCTCCTCCCCCCGCAGCTCTGCTAAAAGTGTATACCAAACCTGCGCGTGCCCGAGCTCGTCCAGGGCGAGGTTGGCAAAAGCGATGTCCTCCTCCAACAGGGGAGCGTGCCCGCACCATTCCGAATCCCGATGACCGAGGATCAGCTCATCATCTGCCAATGCCAAAAGGTATTCGCTCAGCGCTGCGATCGCCTTATCTTGCATGTGCGTGCGTAAATCCTTCAGCTGTTCGGTTCATGAAATGATCCTTCCTGCCTCACCTGGCGCATGGCGCTCAGAGTGTGAAAATCGGTGGACATGCGGAATCCCTTCGACCGGGCTGGCGTGAACATGCTGGCCTCATCCTCCGGTCTGCTGGAGGTCACCTGGCTCGCCGGGAAGACCCACCAGACGAAACCACCCCCAGCAAAGGTCACCTGCGCCTTGTGCATCGCTTCGGATGGAGAGCTGGCAACGACCGTCCCGACCAGGAGCATGGGACTGGCAGGTTTTGGTTTGCGAAAGACATGATACGGTTGCGGGTTTCCGGAGCGGCTCTCCCCTGCTTCGATCTGAGGCGCGCCCCTCTCGGCGGTGTAAGAGGATATCGCTTCCACCGGGACGACCCAAAGCCCGTGACACTCGGGACGCCTGACGAAGACATCGCGCGCGTTCAACAGCGCCAGTTCTGCATCCGGCGCGTGGACAGAACCCACCTCCTGGTATGGCTCGCCGTCTCGCACCTGGAGAAAAACCTGATAGCGCGGCAGCTGCGTGTCGTTCAAAGCCTTCTAACCACCCGCGACCTGCGCGAAATCCGTGTCTTGAGAGGCTTTTTGCCGCTCAGCATATGCCTGGAGTGCTTGGCGCACCCAGGCTCCTTCCTGGTGTGCGGCCAGGCGCGCGGCCATGCGTTCCTTGTTACAGGGTCCGTGGCCATTGATCACTCTCCAGAATTCATCCCAGTCGATCTGCCCGAATTTCCAATCCCCGCTCTCGGGGTCGTAGCGCAGCTCCGGGTCAGGGATGGTCAAGCCCAGGGCGTGCAGCTCGGGCACGATCTTGTTGACGAAGTCCTGACGCAGCTGATCGTTGGTCCTGGTTTTGATCCCCCAGCGCACCAGCACGGGGGTGTTCGGCGAATTCGAATCGGGCGGCCCGAACATCATCAACGTCGGCCACCACCAGCGGTTGATGGCATCCTGCACCATGGCTTTCTGCCGGGGCGTCCCCCGGGCGAGGCGGATGACGATGTCCTGGCCTTGCTTCTTATGGAAGTTCTCTTCGGCGCAGATGCGCACCATGGCGCGAGCGTATGGTCCGTATGAACAACGCGCCAGCATGGTCTGGTTCAGGATGGCGGCGAAATCCACCAGGTAGCCGATCACGCCCACATCTGCCCAGGTGAGGGTGGGGTAATTGAAGATGTTCGAGTACTTCGCTTTTCCGGAAAGCAGCGCTTCCAACATCTCTGCGCGGCTGACCCCCAGGGTTTCTGCAGCATGGTAAAGGTATTGCCCATGCCCGGCTTCATCCTGCACCTTGGCGAGCAAGATCATCTTCCGGCGCAGGCTTGGGGCGCGGGTGATCCAGGCGCCTTCAGGGAGCATGCCGACGATCTCACTGTGAGCGTGCTGAGAGATCATGCGGATCAGTTGCCGGCGGTATTCGTCTGGCATCCAGTCCCCCGGCTCGATCTTCTCGCCGCGAGCGATGCGCGCCTCGAAGTGAGCCAGTTTCTCTTCTTCGGTTGAGATCTTTCTCGTCTGGGTCAATGGCGTGCTACCCACATCCACCTCCTGAAGTTTCGACCGGATCAGCTCAATCCGATCCAGACCGTCTTGGACAGTGTGTACAATTCCAGGGCTTCCTTGCCCATCTCCCGGCCGAATCCGCTCTCTTTATAGCCCCCGAAAGGTGCTGCCGGGTCGAAAAAGCCATACCCGTTCACCCAGACCGTGCCAGCCTTCACGGCGCTGGCGAAGCGGTGGGCGGTGCTCAAGTCCTGTGTCCAGACGCCCGCTGCCAGACCGTAGCGCGTGTCATTCGCCCGTTGAACCAGTTCGTCGAAAGTCTCGAAGGGGGTCACCGCTACCACCGGGCCAAAGATCTCTTCCTGAGCCAGGGAGAGATCGTCATCCTCATAAGCGAAGACCGTCGGCGCCAGGAAATAGCCCCTTGCCAGGTCTCCCCCCAATCGTTCCCCGCCCGTCAGGATCTGCGCGCCCTCCGATTGACCGGTCTCGATGAAGCTCAAAACGCGGGCGAGCTGCCGATCGGAGACCAGCGGACCGATGTGCACTTTCGGTGTAAATCCGTTCCCCACGCGCACATTCCTGGCTTCCTGGGTCAGACCTTCGCGCACCTGATCGTAAACTGATCGCTGGACGAACAGCCGTGATCCGGCAACGCACTCCTGCCCGGCGGTGCTGAAAGCAGCCCACAGCGCACCCTTGACGGCTTTGGAGAGGTCTGCGTCGGCAAAGATCACGTTCGGCGATTTCCCTCCCAATTCCAGGGAAACCCGCTTCAGGTTGCTGTTTGCGGAGGCAGCCAGGATCTTGCGCCCCACCTCGGTCGAGCCGGTGAAGGAGATCTTGTCCACCCCCATGTGTCGGGCGAGGGCAGCACCGGTCGGTTCACCCGGCCCGGTGAGGATGTTCACCACCCCGGCTGGGAACCCCGCTTCCTGGATCAGCTCCCCCAGGCGCAGAGCGGTCAGCGGAGTCTCCTCGGCGGGCTTCAAAATGGCGGTGTTCCCGCACGCCAGAGCCGGCGCCAGCTTCCAGGCGCACATCAGCAGGGGGAAATTCCAGGGGATGATCAACCCGACCACTCCGACGGGTTCACGCAGCGTGTAGACGAACTGGTTCGGGGAAGTGACCGGGATGGTCGCCCCTTCCAGTTTGGTCGCCCATCCGGCATAATACCGGAAGTGGCGAGAGACAGCTGGCAGATCCCCCTTGCGGGAGACCCGCAGCGGTTTGCCGTTATCGAGCGTCTCGAGCTCCGCCAGCTGATCGGCGTGCCGGTCGATCAGATCTGCCAGCTTCCAGAGCAGGTTGCCGCGTTCTTCGGGGGTCATCGTCCGCCAGGGTCCGCGCTCGAACGCCATTCGGGCAGCTTCGACCGCCCGATCGACATCGTGGGCGCCAGCCAGCGCCACCTGTGCCAGCTCATCACCTGTGGCAGGGTTGATGGTGGGAAACAGAGATTTGTCTGCCGCATCCACCCATTCGCCGCCGATGAACAGCTTCTTGGGGCCTGTCTCGAGGAAAGCGATGGTCTCCTCACGAAGTGTGACTTCTGCGGGTAAAGCTATGGACATCGGTGTTCACCTCTCTGTAAACTCATCCACTCATTTCGGGATATTCTCGGGCAGTCCTAATATTGACCCTCACCTCAAACTTCATCCTCGTCCTCCGGGATCGATCCGCTCAGCCATTCCGGAGCGCGATCTTCCGCCCAGCGGCGTCGCAGGCTGGCGTAATCTGGGGGGCGCTTTTCGTTGAAGGCTGTGATGCCCTCCCAGGTCTCCGGGCTGGTGTTGTGGATAGCCAGCCAGTCCCGCCCGTGACCGATGGTGAGGTGCCAGCTCAGATCGCGCCAGAAATTGAGCTGCTGTCTGGTATAGCGGGTCTTCTCGGGGAATTTGGCGAGCAGCTTTGTGACGATTTCATCGACCTTGGCGTCCAGGTCCTGGCGTGGGACGACCCAGTTAACCAGCCCCCATTCCAGCGCCTTCTGCGCCGGGATTTCCTCGTTGAGCAGCAGGATCTCGCGCGCCCGCCGTTCCCCAACGATCAACGGCAGGAACTGGGTGGCGCCTGCCAGGGCGACGCTCCCATGGCTGGTACCCACCTGGCGGATATAGATGTCATCGGCTGCCACCGCCAGATCGCAGCTCAGGTTAAATTCGTTGCCCCCACCCACCACGATGCCGTTCAGGCGCGCCAGGGTCGGCTTGCCCAGGTTGCGCAGGCGTTCATGGCATTCGATGAAGTCACCCATCCATTTCCAGTAATCGCGCGGGCGCTTCAGGAATTGCTTTTGTTCCTCCAGATCGGCGCCGGTGCAGAACGCCCGCTCTCCAGCGCCGGTCAAGACCACCACGCCGATGGAGTCATCCCAGCTGGCATCTTTCAAGGCAGCTGCCATCTCTTCGAGAACGCCGTGATTGACGGCATTGAGCACTTCGGGTCGGTTGATGGTGATGGTGGCGCGCTGATCTGCCTTCTCGTAGCGGATGTATCTGAACCCGAAACTCTCGGGGTCTCTTCCGGTGTAAGCTCGACCTTCCAATCTGCGCTCCTCGTCCCGTGGTGAAGATCGGGTCATAACGCACCATGGCAGGCTTCTGCAGGCGAAGCCAGCATTGGTCTAATAATATCCGAATTATCTTAATTATACCCGGCTTTGATTAAGGGAAGATGACACTTAGCTCCGCCAGGGCGTGATTGATATAATTTTTTGCCGGCGCAGCTTTTACCGCCTATGCTTTCACCGCCGATCGAGCCGCATCCAGCGTTGCCTTCATCTGGCTGAGATGGGATTCGAAATGGAATGGGTTTTCCAGAGCGGAGTAAGCCAGCCGCCAATAGGTGCCTTTCCTGGCGATGAAGCTGTCGGGCAGACGGGCGAGCATCTCGACGGTTTCCTGGCAGGCGCGCTTATGCGCATCGACGATCTCCGGCAGGGTCGGGTAAACCGCCACAGTCGCCTCGATATAGGCATTCACATTGTCGCCCCAATCATCCACATGGCGTTCGTTCCCGTCGATCAGCTCTGCCATGAAGGATTGGAAACCGCGTTCTCCATGGATCAGATGGGCGATGTTTTCCTTTATGCTCCACTCATCCGGCGTGGGCTTGAAAGAGGCTTCCGCCTCGCTCACCCCAGCCAGGAATTTATCCAGCTCATCGAGAAGACCTTCCTGGATTCGGGAAGCTTTCTCCGCCAGCTCCTTTGCCGACCAGGGAATCTCCGGGATGGGGCGTTTCGAGAGCTCCATCATCACCGTCTTCTTTTCCGGGCCGCGATAGAAGACCACCTCGATCTTCTCGCCAGCCCGATGCGCAGCCAGGATGTTCGCCAGGCTGTCGTAATTGACAACCGGTTTGCCAGCCATGCTGACGATCACGTCGTTGCTCTGCAGCCCGGCTGCCTGCGCACCCATGCCATCCACCACCCCATCCAGGCGGATGCCCTCTTTGACCGGCACGCCCAGCTTCTGCGCTCGCTCATCATCCAGCTCACCCAGCAAAATCCCCAACATGGGGCGCAGGACGAAGCGCAGGTCTTCTCCGGTGTCCAGGACGGAAGCCAGGTTCTCCAGCCCGCGCTGCCAGCCTTTTTCGATCTCGGCACGCGCCTGCGACCATTCCTCACCATCGCCGATACCGCTGTGTTCCAGATCGATCAGTGTACCGCTCCCCTGAGCTGTGAATGTGACCTCCACCCGTGTCCGGGCTGGCTCCCCACGCCCCATCCAGGTGAAGGCGACCTTTTCATTGGGCTGTGTCAGCGTGTATTCTCCGCAGGCGTAATACCCCGTTTGCCACCAGAGGTACAGTCGGCCTCCAGGCCGCGGGTTGACTGTGGCGACCTGACACAGCCATTCACGCAGACTGGTCGAGTTGGTAAATGCGCGATATGCATCGGTTGGGGTCGCTTTCACGAATTGGGAAAATCTCAGGGTTTGAGCGGTCATGCGTGTTCTCCTTTTTTATGAGTGGTTTTTCAATTCACCGAATAAGAATTCTCTCCCTCTCCTGTTAAAACCTTTCCGATCGTCGATCGGTTCAATCAGTTCCCCGGCAGATGGGCTTCGATCCAGGAGGCGATGTCCTCGATCTCCCTGATATGTCCCGGTTCGTTATGTGTTTCGTGATATCCGCCTGGATAGGTGATGAGATCTTTGTCGGCTGAGGCGATGTCTGCATAGAAACGGCGCACCCCGTCCACCAGGCAGATCTGGTCCGCTTCGCCATGCACCAGGAGGATAGGGATGTCGATCTCGCCAGCCCGCGCGACGACCCGGGACTGCGTATCCAGGAATTCCGTCCCCCAGCGGGCGGTCATCGTCTTGAAGACCAGCGGATCATCCACATAAGCCTGCACGATGTGGGAATCACGGGAAAGATGAGATGGATTCAGCGTCGATTTCAGGGTGAAGTTTGGCCATACGCGAGACATGAAGCGCGCCAGTGCGATCAGGGCAGGCGAGGCGGCTTGCGAGGAATCAAGCGGCGCGCCGCTGACGATCGCCCCGCGGAGATCGTCCCTGGCGCTGAGAAGATAATCCAGCACCACCAGTGCCCCCATGCTATGCCCAAACAGGAACAACGGGCAGCCGGGTTCGCACCCTTGCACGACCCGGATGAACGCCCGAAGGTCACTCCGATATTCCTCCCAGGAACGGATGAAACCGCGCCGGCCAGGCGAACGCCCGTGTCCGCGCTGATCGAAGGCATATAACGCATACCCTTTGGGGAGCAAACCTTCCACCAGGTTACCATACCGACCGCTGTGTTCGGCGACGCCGTGGACGATGAGCAATGCAGCTTTTGCCTGGCCATCTGGTTGCCAGCGCTGCCAGAATAACCTTAAGCTATCGTGGGTTGGAAAGAAGTCTTCTGTGTGGCGCATCGGGTTTTCTCCAGAGAGGTGCACGGGAGGTTTCCAAGCAAAGACCGAAAGATATTATACCGCTCCTGAGAAGGCAAAATAAAGCCATGCTCTCAGGAATGCCTCGTTCTCGCTCAGCATGAACCAGGAATTCCAGAACCTCCGCGTCCTGGCTTCTCTGCGATAATAGGCGGCTATGTGTCTCGGTGGAGGGAGCTTACAACCAATGCTCAGATCAAAAAAGCGAAGGCCCTCTCGTCAGGAAGCTGCAGCGCCCACAGATTAACCCTGAGCGGAGTGAATCGGGTGAGCAAGCCTCGCCCTTTGGCGTAGCAGGGGGGCGAGGCGATAGCGTTCTTCACCATATTCGGCGTGGAGGTGCTCCAGGATGGCTGCAATCTGCGCATAGCCGATCTCACCTGCCCAGGCAAGCGGCCCTTTGGGATAGTTCGTGCCCAGTTGCATGGCGCGATCGATGGTCTCATCATCCGCCACGCCTTCACCGACAGCAAACGCCGCCTCGTTCGCCAGGCAGGCGATCAGCCTGGGGAGCACCATGCCGGCTGCCTCCTTGATCCAGACCGCCCATTTCCCCAAGGCAGAGAGATAAGCTTCCGCTGTGGTGCGCGGCTTCATGTCCGTTATCGGAGTGGTGGACAGGGTGGCAACCCTCCCGAAACCGATGGACAGGCTGTCGAACCCGATCAGGCGCTCGGGATGCCTCAGCCAGCCTGCCATCTCACTCAGGGAGATGTCCAGACACTGGCAGAGCAGAGGGATCTGCGGGTTGAGGGCGCGATCCAGCCTTTGGAGATGCTCTCTCAGCCCTTCGGACTTTCCAGAGGTGACGATCGCCATCCCGATCGGGGCACTGATATCCTCTGTGATGGTCACCCCCTGCTCTTCCATCAGAGCGCGCAGCCCGTAATCCCAACTGCCAGAGATCAGCAGGATCGGGGGGAGCGGATCGATCGTTGCCGTCGGGGGTGTTGCAGGCGCGCTCTGGTCAACACCTTCCTGGCGGGTGTAATCGTAAAAACCCCGCCCGGTTTTGCGCCCCAGGAGCCCCCGCGCTGCCATCTGCGCCTGGATGGGATGCGGGCGGTAGCGCGGCTCATAGAAGGTCTGCTCGTAGATCGAGCGTGTCGCCGTGAGGTTCACATCGATCCCGATCAGATCCATCAGTTCGAACGGTCCCATCTTGAAGCCGCCGCCTTCACGCACGATGCGGTCGATCTGCTCGACCGTAGCGACCCCTTCACCGAGCAGGCGCAACGCTTCTCCGTAGAAAAGCCGGGCGACGCGGTTGACGATGAAGCCGGGGGTATCGCTGGCGATGACGGGCGACTTTCCGAGCCGCTCAGCCAGGCGCACCGCTGTTGCCAGGGTCTCCTCAGAGGTCTGCGCCGCCCGGATCACCTCCACCAGCGGGAGCACCGGCGCCGGGTTGAAAAAATGCATGCCCACGACGCGCTCGGGATTCGCTGCCGCTGCCGCGATCGCCGTCACTGAGAGGGTGCTGGTGTTCGTCGCCAGGATAGCTGGCGGCGGACAGATTTCACCCAACCGGCTGAAGAGCTCTTTCTTCAGCGCCAGATCTTCAGGAGCGGCTTCGATCACTGCCCCGCATTCCGTGAGTTCGGTCAGCTCTGCGCTCAGATGCAGGTATTTCACATTGATAGCTTTGCGTCTCTTCTCCAGATGTGCCTGGATATACCCCCACGCTTCTTCCCGCGCCTGCGGGGAGACATCGCAAAGCACCACTGGCAGATCGGCCATCAACGCAACCAGGGCGATCCCTCTGCCCATCGTACCGGCGCCGACCACACCGATTTTATCTATCCCAGGCATGGTGATTCTGCTTTGAGATTGGGTATAAAGACATGCCGACCTTTCAGAATTCGAGTAATGCCTTAATCTTTGCTGCGATCGTCTCTGCACTCGGAAGGACGGCGTCCATCAAAGGGACGCTATAGGGGATGGGCACATCCGGCGTTGCCAGCCTTTCGATTGGCGCATCCAGGTCGGTGAAGGCTTCGCTCGCGATCACTGCGCTGATCTCGGCGCCGAATCCGGCAGTAAGGGTGTCTTCATGCACGATGAGCACCTTGCCTGTCCGGCGAACCTCCTCCAGAACGCGCTCCTGATCCCAGGGGATGATGGTGCGCAGGTCGATGACCGAGATACGCCCGGCGAATTCCCGGGCGGCATCCAGGCAGCGGTAGACCAGCGCTCCCCAGGTGATTACGGTCATCTCATCGCCCTCTATGAGCCGTGCAGCGCTCCCGAAAGGCAGACAGTAATCATCACCCGGATAAGGTCGGCGGCTGATGGCGCTGTCCAGCAGCGCACGGTGCTCCAGGAAGAAGGTTGGATCGTCGCCGCGCAGTGCAGTGCGCAGCAATCCGACCGCGTCAGCCGCGTTGCTGGGGTAAGCGATGCGCCAGCCCAGGGTATGGGCATAGATCGCCTCTCCGCTCACGCTGTGCCAGGGGTCGCCGGTCTTCTTTCCAAAACCGACCGGGATACGCACGACGACCGGTGCAGCGAATTTCCCCGCTGTCCGCCAGCGAATCGTCCCCAAGTCGTTGATCTGCTCGTAGGCTGGATCGGCGTATTTGCGGAACTGGATCTCAGGGACAGGCAGCAGACCGGCCAGCGCTATGCCAGCCGCCCGGCCCATGATGCCCTCCTCGGAGAGCGAGGTGTCGAAGACCCGCTCGACGCCGAAGCGGGATTGGAGGCCAAGGGTGGCCCCATGAACGCCGCCTTTTACCCCCACATCCTCGCCGAAGACGATCAGACGCGGGTTGCGCTCCATCTCGACCTCCAGCGTCCGGCGAACGGCATCGATCAGGTTGATGCGGGGACCCTGCGGGGTTGGATGGGGTGAACCCACTGGAAGCATTGCGTTTTCCGGTCGCAGGCCTCCCTGGAGCGGTTGAACACCGCAATAGAACAGGTGCCGCCTGGCTTCGCCGGGCTCGGGTACTGAGCAGGCTTGCGCTTCATCCAGGGCACTCTCCACTTCCTGGATGGCTTCTCTCTCCCAGGTTTCCCAATCGCGGGGGGTGGTTCGATTCTCGGCCAGCAAGTGATCTCTGAGGCGGGGCAGGGGATCCTGCCTGGCTTCCTCCTCCAGTTCTTCCTTGCTTTTGTATGCCTGATCATCGATGAAAGTATGCCCCTGCAGGCGCGGCACGCGCAGGGTGAGCAGGCACGGACCTTCTCCGGCGCGGATATGCGCCACTGCCCGAGAGATCAGATCCCAGGCTTCCACCGGATCGCTGCCATTCCCTGAGAGGGTCAGCAGGTTCTTGAAAGACTCCAGGTTGGCGGCGATGTCCCCGCCGGGGGTTTGCAATCTTGCCGGCACAGAGATGCCATAGCGGTTGTCTTCGATGAAGAAGAGCATCGGCAGACGAAGTGTGGTGGCGATGGTCAGCGCCGACCAGAAGCCATTGGTCGCCACGCTGCCATCTCCGCCGAGTGCGACGGCTATGGCGCCTTGCCATTCACTCTCGCGCAGAGCTCGCTGGCGGTAGAGGATCGCCTGAGCCCAGCCGGCAACCGGCGTATACTGCGCACCGATATCCCCGGAGGCGGGGAGGACGGTCGGACCACCCCTGCGCGGCAGGTTGAAGACCACGCCGACGTCTCGCCCTTCGCTGGGGCTGCCGCTGAGTGCCAGATCGGCTGCCAGCGCCTCCCGGAGGGTCAACCCGGCTGCCAGCAGGAAAGGCCTGGAACGGTAATAGACCCCGGCGGCATCGTGCGGGTGGTCCAGGCATTGCACCAGCAGCACCTGAACCAGTTCGTGACCTTTGGCGGAGAACTGGTAGGCGATGGCGCCTTGCGGCGCCAGGCGCACCTCCTCGAGCAAATCCAGCTGGCGTGACAGGAGGACCAGGCGGGTGACTCGTTCCCAATCCGGATTTCGCATGAACAGGGTAATTATACTGATTTTTATCTAAATAGTGTTCGATAAATTTATTCGCGTTGATGTCACTCCATTCTTGAGAATCCCCAGATGGATGAGTCTATGCCTTGCTGGCAGGTTTGACTGCCCTGACCAGCAGGCTGTAAACCCGGGTGCCATCCCTGGCTTCCCAGGCCTGGCTTCTGGTCAGCTCGAAGCCATCGAATCCGGCAGCGCGCATCAGAGCCAGATACTCGCTTTCCGGCAAGGCGCCGCTCACGCAGGCTGCCCAGGATTCCGGGTCTCGCCGCAGCTCCGGGCTGAAAGGTTTGTCGGTGACGATGTCGCTGATCGAAAGCACACCTCCCGCTCTGAGCACGCGGAACGCCTCCCGAAAAGCGCGACCCTTGTCCGTGACCAGATTGATCACACAGTTGCTGATCACGACATCGATAGAGCTGTCCTCCGCTGGGAGGGCAGTCGCCTCCCCCTGGCGGAATTCGACATGGTGATAGCCGTATCTTCTGGCTGTCGCCTTCGCCCTGGCGATCATCTCCGGCAACGGATCGACGCCGATCACCCGACCTCTCTCACCCACCTGGCGAGCAGCGGGGAAGACATCTGCGCCGGCGCCGCTGCCGATATCCAGCACCACCTGCCCGGGGCGCAGCGAAGCCAGGAGCAGGGGGTTTCCGCAGCCGAGCGAAAAGTCCGCCTCCCCCTGGTTGAGACTGAATGTTCCGCTTTCGCCTCCCGGAGAGCAGCAGCTGGTGGCTGGCTGGTGCACATCCAGGGGCAGGGCATTTTCACCGACGGGTGAAACTCTCGAAGGGAGCGAGTCATGTGGCGCGGCATTCCCGGCTGGCGCGCAGCAGCCCTCACCACCCGTGGCGATCGCGCGGTAGCGCGCCGCGACCAGTGATGCGATTTCATCGTCCGCTTTCGAGGCACTGGCAACGAAGATGCTCACCGAGGCTGTTTCACCGCCAGAGCGGGAAGCGCTGCGGCAGGTCTGCCGGCTATCCTCGACCAGGATATTGACCAGCCCGGCGGCTTCCAGCCAGGCGCGCACCTCTTCCCGCGCGAACCCCATCCACCGGTCGTGATGTTCCTCCCGCAGCCACCCGTGAGTGTGCGCATCCAGATCGGCGATCACCAGCCGTCCGGATGGCTTGAGCAATCGCGCCATCTCTCTGATTGCGTTGGCTGGCTCGGGCGCATGATGCAGGTACATGTTCGCCACCACCGTGTCAGCCAGCGCATCCGGCAGGGGGATCTGCATCCCGTCCGCCAGGTGATAGTGCACATTATGGAATTCTGCCAGGTTCTTGCGGGCAACCGTCAGCATCTCGGCAGAGCTGTCCACCAGGTGAACGGCGCTCACCAGGGGTGCGATGGCCTGTGAGAGGAACCCTGTGCCGGCGCCCAGGTCAACGACCACCGATCCAGGGCCCAGCCCTGCCCGTTCGAGCACCGCCGTGCGCACCTCATCGCCGAACATGCCAGCGCGCAGGCTGTCCCATTGATCGGCGATCTGATCGAAGTATTCCTGGGTCATGGCTGACAACCTCCTGCTCCTGCCGGGCAGCTTATCCCCTGGCAGGTGCAAATCAACGGCACCTGAGGTGCGGGAGCGAGCCTGAGACGGACACTCTCGACGAGGCTGGAAAGCCGCTCGCTATACCAGCCGGCGAAACCCTTCTCCTCAGACCGGGGAGGTCGAAGCGCCCGACTGAGCCGCGCCGCCTTTGACTGCCGCTGCCTTTCAGCCAGGATCTCATCGTTCACCAGCGCGGAAAGCAAGTTTGGATACATGGTACATAATCTCCTTCTGTCATTGAGTTTTCACTCTCTATAGACGGAGGAGAGACAAAAAAGACGCAAAGCTGACAAAGCCCGCTTGCTGAGACCCTTAAGCAGATGCCCGACCGTAATGTGCGCCTTGCCTTTGCCAAAGCTCAGGCTGCGAGAGATGCGGATATCCGGGTCATCGCGGAAACTCTAGCACTCCCGGTTTGCGCAGCATTCCTGCCGGGGCACATAATCGATCACCCGCCCGCCCTGATCGAGCTCGAAATGACAGCAATCCAGCAGGAGATCTTTCAGCTTCTCACGCCCGCGTTGCACCCGCGATTTTGCCCCCGATAACGACAGACCGAGCTGATCGGCGACTTCCTGCTGAGTTTTCCCCTGATACTCGGTCAGGATCAACGGCAGGCGGTACTCCTCCGGCAGGCATTGAAGGAATTCCCGCACCGATGGGGCAAGTTCACTGGCGGCGTCTGTCTCATTTTCATCGAATGTGCCGACCGGATCTTCGGGGAGGTGTGTATACGGCTTCGAGCTGCGGTAATGATCGACGATGGCGTTGCGGGCGATCCGGTACACCCAGCTCTGCAGGCGTTCCTCGGAACGCAAGGTGTCGATGCGGTTGTGGATGCGCAGGAAGACTTCCTGCAGGATGTCTTCCGCCGCCTCGGGGTCGCCGACGCGCTTCTGGATGAAACGCCGCAGCTGGCTGGCGAATTCATGGTAAATGGCTTCGGTGGTCAAAGTCATGGCGTCAACCTGTCACGATTTTATCATTGCTGAACCGTGGACAGGCGTTACGCCACCGCAACCTGTGCGAACTGACTGTGGTACAGTTCAGCGTAGAAACCGCCGCGCGCCAGCAGTTCTGTGTGCGTGCCCTGCTCGACGATATCGCCCTGGTTGATCACCAGGATCAGATCCGCATCCCGGATGGTGGAGAGGCGATGGGCGATGATAAAACTGGTGCGCCCCTGCATCAACGTGCGCATTGCCTGCTGGATCAGCACTTCAGTGTGCGTGTCTACCGAGCTGGTCGCCTCGTCGAGGATGAGAATCCTCGGATCAGCCAGGATCGCCCGCGCGATGGTGAGCAGCTGCTTCTGCCCTTGGGAGATGTTGGTCGTGTCTTCATTGAGAATCATCGAATAGCTGCCTGGCAGGGTGCGGATGAAGTGATCAGCGTGCGCCATTTTGGCTGCTGCAACGACTTCGCTTTCACCTGCTTCGGGCCGCGGATAACGGATGTTGTCGAGGATCGTCCCGTTGAAAAGCCAGGTGTCCTGCAAGACCATTCCGAACATCCGGCGCAGATCAGCTCTTCTGAAGGAGCGGATGTCCTGGCCATCGATCAGGATGGCTCCCCCGTGGATATCGTAAAACCGCATCAACAACTTGACCAGGGTGGTCTTGCCAGCGCCGGTCGGGCCGACGATCGCCACCCGCTGTCCGGGTTGAACCTCGACCGAGAAATCCTTGATCACCGGCTGTTCCGGATCATACCCGAAGCGCACATGGCGGAACGCCACCCGCCCCCGAACATGCGCGATCTCGACCGGTGATTCCGGGTCGGGGATTTCCTCTTCTACAGCCAGGAATTCGAAGACGCGCTCAGCCGCCGCAGCTGTCTGCTGCAACACATTCGAGATATTCGCCATCTGCATGATCGGCTGTGTGAATGAGCGCACATACTGAATGAAAGCCTGGATATCTCCCACCGTGATCAGGCTTCGCACCGCCAGGTAGCCGCCGGTGATCGTCACAGCCACATAGCCCAGGTTGCCGACGAAGTTCATCACCGGCATCATGATCCCGGACAGAAATTGAGATTTCCAGGCGGTGTTGTATAGCGTGCGGTTTAGTTCAGCGAAGGTCTCGATGCTGTGCTTCTCCCAGTTGAAGGCTTTGATCTCCACATGACCGCTGAACATCTCCTCGATATGCCCGTTGACATGTCCCAGATAGTCCTGCTGCTCACGGAAGTATTTCTGCGAGCGGGAGACGATCAGCCGCACGAGACCCAGGGAGAGGGGGAAGATAGTTAACGCCACCAGGGTCATCTGCCAGCTGATGGTGATCATCATGATCAGCACCCCGATCACCGTCGTGACGGAGGTGATGATCTGGCTGAGGCTTTGACTGAGCGTCTGGTTGACCGTATCGACGTCGTTGGTGATATGTGCCAGGATCTCGCCATGACTGGTGCCGTCGAAGTAACGCAGCGGGATGCGGTTGATCTTCTCTGCGATGTCGCGGCGCAGGCGGTAGGTGATGTTCACCGCCACACCGCTCATGATCCACCCCTGGAGAAAAGCGATCAGCGCGGAGGCCACATACAGGCTGAGCGCGGTGAGCAGGATGCGGCCGATAGTCTCGAAGTCGATCCCGCCGCCGCTCCCGGAGATCTGCGCTATCACCCCCTCGAACAGCCTGGTGGTCGCCTGACCCAGGATCTTGGGGCCGAGGATCGAGAAAGCAGTGGAGGCGATGGCGAGCAGAATGACGAGCAGGGTGACAAATTTATAAGGCCCCAGATAACGGATCAACTTGCGCATCGTGCCCTTGAAGTCCCGCGCCGTATCGCCTCTCATCATCGCCATCGGGCCATGCCGCATGGCTGCCGGTCCTCCACCGAAGGGCCCCACCGGCACAGGTGGGCGAGGCTGCCGGGCTGCTTCGACCTTCGGTCGCCCGTTCTCTCCTGGCGCGGCATTTCTATTCGAACGCGGGGCGCTCATGCCAGCTCCTCCTCACTCAGCTGTGACAGGGCGATGTCCCGATAGACTTCGCAGGTCGCCATCAATTCCCGGTGCGTCCCTTTGCCCACGATGCGCCCTTCATCGAGAACGATGATCTGTTCGGCGTTCTTGATGGTCGCCACGCGCTGGGTGACGATGAACACCGTGCTGTCTCTCACGTACTTCTTCAGCGCCTGACGCAGGGCTGCGTCGGTCTTGAAGTCCAGGGCGGAGAAACTGTCGTCGAAGATATAGATGGGGGCTTTCTTGACCAGCGCCCGGGCGATCGCCAGCCGCTGGCGCTCCCCTCCCGAGACGTTCGTCCCGCCCTGGGAGATCTCCGCCTGGAACCCCTCCGGACGTGCCTGGATGAACGCCAGCGCCTGAGAGATCTCGGCTGCCAGCGCCATGTCTTCTGGGGAAGCGCGGCCATCTCCAAAGCGCAGATTGCTCTCGATCGTCCCGGAGAACAGATTGCTGCGCTGCGGCACATAACCGATCCGACTGCGCAGCTCGGATTGACTCACCTCCCGGATGTCGACCCCATCGATGGTGATCGATCCGGCGCTCACATCATAGAAGCGCGGGATCAGGTTGACGATGGTTGATTTTCCCGAGCCGGTCGTGCCAATGAACGCCGTGGTTTCACCTGGGAGGGCGCGAAAACTGATCCCATGCAGGACATCTTTCTCCGCGCCCGGATAACGGAAACACACCTCCCGAAATTCGACCACCCCGCGAAAAGGCTCCGGGAAGCGTTTCGGGTGCGGCGGGTCCTTGATGGAAAAATCGGTCTCCAGCACTTCGGCGATGCGTTCCCCCGAGACGGAGGCACGCGGCAGCATGATAAACATCATCGACATCATCATGAAGGCAAAGAAGATCTGCATGGCGTATTGCATGAACGCCATCATGTCGCCCACCTGCATCTGAGAGAGCGAGACCTGCCGGGCGCCAACCCAGATCACCAGTAATGACGTACCGCTCATCAGGAACATCATCAAGGGGAACAGTGTGACCATCACCCGGCTGACGAAAAGCGTGATATGAGTGAGATCGCGGTTGGTTTGATCGAAGCGCTGCTCCTCGTATTCCTGGCGGTTGAAGGCGCGCACCACCATCATACCTTCCAGGTTCTCGCGCACGATGCGGTTCAGCTTATCGATCAAAGTCTGGATCGATTTGAACTTCGGCATCGTGATGGTGAAACTGCTGATGACGATCCCGATCAGCACCGTGACCATCAGGGCGATGATCCACCACATGGAGACCGCCTTGTCGACCGCCCGGATGATGCCGCCCACGCCGATGATCGGCGCATAAAAGACCATGCGCAGCAGGATCATGGTGACCATCTGGAGCTGGGTGATGTCGTTCGTGGAGCGGGTGATTAATGAAGCTGTCGAAAATTTCTCGATTTCGGCGTTGGAGAAATCCGTCACCCGCACGAAGACCGCCTGGCGCAGGTCACGCGCCACCCCTGCGGCAACCCGGGCAGAGAGATAGCCAACCAGGATCGTCGCGGCCACCGAGACCAGCGTGATCAACAGCATCATCCCACCGGTGCGCAGGATATAGCTGGTCTGCATGCGGGAGGTGTCGACCCCCAGCGCCGTGTATTCCGTTTTGACCGCTGCGATCCCCATCTGAAGGGTCAGATTCTCGCCCAGCGTGCCGAGCCGTTGCTGCAGGACGGCGATCAACTGCATGCGCTGTCCTTCCGGCAGATTCTTGAGCATTCTAAAGAGATCCACTCCTGGGGGGAGCTGCGAGAGGTCGAAGCCAAAGCTCTGGCTGAGTGCCTGCGCCTTCTGGGGGTCAGCGCTGAGCTGGCGGATGAATTCGGCTGCGATCAGCCCCGGCGCTATGGCTTTCTCGAGACGCTCGCGCTCCGCGGGCTGCAGAGTCCCGAGGACATACAACCCTTCACCTTTCAAACCCGGATAACCCTGCTGGTAGGATGCATAGTCAGGATGGCTGATGTCAACCAGGCTGTATGCATTCTCCACCAGAGCGCGATCCTCTGCAGGGAGGAGGAGCAGAATATCTTCGAGAGCGTTCTGGCGGATGACTTGCGGGAGGGCGCTCTCAACCCCGCCCTGCTGGATGCCGATGTTGATAATGCGGGAGAGATAATCCGGCAGGGCCAGGTCGGCGTTAGCCTGGATGAAGAGCAGGCCGATCGAGGCCAGGATCAACGGGAGATATGGTTTCAGATATCGGAAAAGTTTCAGCATCGTTGGTGTCGTTCTTTCCTTTCGAGATCGATGGGATCCACGGGGTTTTTACGCTCCAGAAGAGCGCGTGATGCCTGGCGAAGCGTTTTCCCGTGCATCAAACAGTCTGGCCCTCCCTTTCTCCATCGGGCATTGCCTCTATCGCTGCGGTCCTTTTGATCAAGATCTCCAGGGCGGCGCTGACCTGTTCTTTCTCTTCTGGCGTGAGCAGATCTTCCAGATCAGCCATCCAGTTCTGCCTGGCGCGGATGCTTTCCTGGACGATCTCCTGCCCGGCGGCGGTCAACGCGATGCGTTTGGTGCGGCGGTCTTGCGGGTCTTCCGTGCGTTCCACCAGGCCCTGCTGCACCAGCCGTTCCAGCAACTGGCTGGCGGCTGCGCTGGTCACGCCCATCTCCTCGCTCAGGGAGGAGACATCACACACGCCGCGGTAATAGATGCGGAAAAGGGCATTGATCTGCGCCATGGAGAAATTCTTCTCCCGGGCGTAGAGCATCAGATCGCGCATCGAGTGGCGCATGACCAGGCGCATCCACCGGTGCAGGGTGCTGATGAGGGGTTCAGACATATATTAGCATCCTTAATATTTAAGTTTAGTTAAATTATAAAGGCGGACATCTGGACATGTCAAGCCCATTCGGCAGGGTGGGCACGGCTTTCACAAAGTCGTGGTTGTGACTGCCCGGCGCCTCCTCTGCTGTCATTGCGCGGCGCCCCCTCTGCTGTCATTGCCAGGCGGTTTTTGCCAAAGGGATCCGGTTTTGTCATTGCGAGGCGGTTTTCGCCGCAGGGATCCGGTTGTCACTGTGAGGGCTGGGTCCATGTCCCCCACTGCAGCGATCTCGAGCAAAGTCGGGGATTGCTTCGTCGTCGCGCTCCTCGCAATGACAGCTGGAGAAATGGCTCCCCTCGTTCCCTGGGGCTGGCTCTGGGCAGGCGCCGTCCTCGTAATGACAGCTCACATAGGCCGGTTGCATTCAGTTGATATTTCTCATCTCCTCCCCAATGCACCAACCGCCATACTTAACGCTGATTCACCTCGACGGGGAGCACCTTCAGCTCCTCCTGCCTGCTCGAGACGTAATCCAGCCAGTGCGCATACGCCTGTTTCTCGCCACGCACGACGGAGTGATAAGCTTCCTGAAGCGCGCGGGTCACCGGCCCGGTGACACCCTCCCCGATCGGGCGGAAATCGATCTCGCTCAGACCGATCACTTCGGCAGCCGTGCCGCAGACGAAGACCTCATCGGCCAGGTAGAGCTGATCGCGCGAGATCGGCGCCTCCACGACCTGATATCCCATATCTCTGGCGAGCGTGAACAGGGAATCGCGGGTGATCCCGCCCAGGATATCCCCGGTCGGTGGGGTGATCAGAGTTCCCTTTTGAACGATGAAAATGTTCTCGCCTGTGCATTCGGAGACTAACCCCTGCGGGTTGAGCATTATCGCTTCATCGAAGCCCAGGCGGACGGATTCGGTCTTGGCCAGGAAGCTGTTCGGGTAGTTGCCGGCGATCTTGGCTTTGGTCATCATCACGTTGGGCTGATGGCGGGTGAAAGAGGAGATGTTTGCCCGGATACCCCTGGCGAGGGCTTGTTCTCCCAGATAGTTCCTCCACTCCCATGCCATGATCGCTAAAGCCGGTCGTCCGGCATCGATGTTCAGATTCCAGCCACCCGCTGTGAGATATATCAGGGGTCGGATATAGCAATCCCCGAACCCGTTGACCCTCACCACCTGGCGGGCAGCTTCGGCGATCTCTTCGGTACTGAATGGCAGCTGGCGGAAACCCATCACCCGGCTCGAAGCCACCAGTCGTTCGATGTGATCCCTCAGTCGGAAGATGGCCGGGCCTCGTACGCCCGGATGCCCTCGAAGACCGCCGCCCCGTAATGCAATGCGGGTGTCTGGATGTGGATGGTGGCTTTTTCGAATTCGACCAGTGCCCCGTCCATCCAGATGAATTTGGATTCCATGCCCATAAGAACACCTCCTCGAAACAAGATAAAAAAACCGCCCGGTTGGGCGGCTTATGCTTTTATCAGATACGACTGGTGTGAGCCTCTCACCTGCCTCGCTGCCATCCCAACCGCAAGCGCGTCCTCATGATAATAAGGACGAGGTTGATGATGACCAGGGTAAGCAGGAGAGAGATAATGCTTGTCATAGAATTTTCACCGATTATAGAGGCTTTCTTGAATCTGTCAAGCGCGATTGGGGGAATTAACTTAATCTGTTGACCCTCTCCTGTCCGACTCTTCGGACTATAATCTTCCCAGGAGAGCCGTTTCAAGGAGGATATATGTACCAGATCTTTGCCGCCTCGGATGCAACCGGAGTGACCGCCGAGCGGGTGGTGCATGCCGCCCTGACCCAGTTCGACGCCTCGCAGGTGTCTGTCACCCGCGTGGGCGGAATCCGTACCGCAGAGCAGATTCGCGCCGTCGTCGCCCAGGCAGCCAGGGTGAGGGGCTTCATCGTCCACACCTTCGTCAGCGAGGAGCTGCGCAGGATCATCCTGCATGAGGGGCGCGATCACAACGTCACCACGATCGATCTGATGGGTCCACTGCTGGCGCGCCTGTCGGAGCTGCTCGCCGCGCCCCCGCGCGCCGAGCCAGGGCTCTTCAACCCCTTCGATTCCAGCTATATGCAGCGCATTGATGCCATCGATTTCACTGTGCGCCATGACGATGGGCGCAACATCCACGACCTGGATCGAGCCGAGATCGTGCTGGTGGGTGTGTCACGCACTTCCAAGACACCCCTGAGCTTCTACCTCGGTTACCGCGGTTGGAGGGTCGCCAATGTGCCCATCATCCTGGGCGTCGAGCCTCCCCGGGAGCTGCTCAAGTTGCCGCGCAGCAGGGCGGTGGGTCTGATCGTGCGCGCCGAGCGTCTGGCGGAGCTGCGCAAAGCGCGGGCAGCGCGCCTGGGCACCCTCCCCAAGGGATATGCCGACCTGGATCACATCCGGGAAGAGATGGATTACGCCTTCCGCATTTTCGAGCAGCGCAAAGACTGGCCTCTGGTTGATGTAACCACCAAATCCATCGAAGAAGCCGCTGTGGAGATCGTGACCCTGCTGGGGATGTCCATCGAACACAAAGAGGAGGGCACTCTATAGGCTGGTCTCTTGAAAGGTTCACATTCAAAGCAAGATCAGCTCTTGTTGTGGCTTGCTCAGGTATTCCGCTCCGTCCTCAGTGACCAGCACCACTTCTTCGATGCCGATATAGCCGTAACCAGGCACCGCCACCCCCGGCTCGACGGTGAAAACATTGCCTGCTTCGAGCGGATAATTCGGCGTCTCTCCGTAACGATCCCAAAGTGGGGCGAGCATCCCGGCGCCATCGTGCACGGTGCGGCCGAGGTGGTGGCCGGTGCCGTATTTGTACTCCGGGTATCCTGCCGCAGTCACTACCTGGCGAGCGGCGTTGTCCACTTCGACACCCCTGACCCCCGGGCGCATGGCAGAGACGGCCGCCTCGATAGCCTTAAGCACCGTGGAGAAAGCACGCTGCACATCTGGTGGAGCCTGGCGTTCTCCCGGGCGCAGGACGTATGCCACGCGCTGGTTATCCGAACAGTAATCCTCCCATTTAACGCCGAAGTCCAGGTGGAGCAGGTGGCCGGGTTGCAACTGGATGTCACTCGGTCCGACATGACCGACGGGCGAATCCGGTCCTGCGTCGACGATAGGGCAATGTTCAGCCTCCCAGGCGGGATTCAGGTCGCGTTCGTTAACCAGGCGGTGCATGAATTCGCTGATCTGTTTTTCGGTGGTCCCTGGTTTCGCATAGTCGAACGTCGCGCGGAAGATCTCCCCGGCGATCTCGATCGCCCGTCGAATGCGCCGCACCTCTTCAAGGGTCTTGCGCCCGCGCAGCGCGCTGTGGATCTTCTCCGCCGAGATCAGGCGATCTTCCCAGGGTGTCCCCTCCAGGTAACCCAGCAGCACCTGGTAGAGGCCGTGGGGCAGCCCATCGGCGTGCACATCGTTCAAGGAATAGTTCAGGGCGATCTGCGCCGGGTTCAGCCTTGCAAGCGTTTCCAGGAGGGGCGCTTTGATCGACTCGTGATAAGGGATGATCGTGGGATAGGCGCCGGTGCGGCGAGCGGTTTCAGCTTCATAGGCGCCCAGGATGGCGATGCGCTCCCCGCTGGCGGTCAGCACCAGCGCCGACTGCCAGGTCAGGTCATGACCATAGATCAGCGGCAGCACCGGATCGCCATTGGCGTTGGATTCTCGGGTGAAGGTCAGCCAGAGATCGACGTTCAGTTCTCGTAGAATTCCGATTGCCTGTTCGACTTTTTCCTGCACGAGGGTGGTGGACATGAGATCTCCTTCCTGGTCGAATTGTATTCGTCCCCGGTAGTATAATCCCGAACATGGACTCAGGTGAGCTTGATTTGGGGCGACAGGAGAAAGCCAAAGAATACGCCCGGCGGCGTCGCCGTCTGATGCTGATCGACCTCGCTGTCGGCGCAGGATACCTGCTCGCCTGGATTAGCACCGGCTGGGCGATCGACCTGCGGGATGCCCTGGCCGGGTTGACCCAAAACCCCTGGCTATTGGTGGCTGGTTTCAGCGCTGTGTTCGGCGTTATCTACTACCTGATCAACCTTCCATTGGGATATTACTCCGGCTTCGTCCTGCCTCACCGCTATGACCTCTCCACACAGACCTTGAGCGGCTGGGTGGCCGACCAGGTGAAGGGATTGCTGGTCGGGGGCATCCTGGGATTGGCGATCCTGGAAGTGATCTATTTTGTCCTGCGCCTGACGCCTGACCTGTGGTGGTTGTGGGCGGGCGGCTTCCTGCTGGTCTTCAACGTCATCCTGGCGAACCTGGCGCCCGTGTTGCTCTTCCCCATCTTCTACAAATTCGTCCCGTTGGGCGAGGAGCATGCTGACCTGGTGGAGCGACTGATCGGGCTGGCGCGCCGCGCCGGCACAAGGGTGAGCGGGGTATATAAGTTCGATATGAGCCGGCGCACCAAAGCCGCCAACGCTGCCCTGGCTGGCCTGGGCAACACCCGCCGCATCATCCTGGGCGATACCCTGCTCAACGAATTCACCCCAGACGAGATCGAGACCATCCTGGCACATGAACTCGGCCATCACGTGCACCGCGATATCCCGCTGGGACTGCTGGTCGAGAGCGTGATCACGCTGGGCGGGTTGTATCTGGCTGCGCTGGCCATGGATTGGGGGGTGGCTTATTTCGGCTACGCCAGCCCTGCCGATGTGGCTGCCATGCCATTATTGGGGCTGGTGCTCGGGCTTTACGGCTTGATCACCATGCCCCTGGGGAACGCCTACTCCCGCTGGCGCGAGCGCCTGGCGGACGAATATGCCCTGCAGGCGACGGGGAAGGGGACAGCTTATGCTTCTGCCCTGACGCGCCTGGCAAACCAGAACCTGGCCGAGGTCGCCCCTGAACCTTGGGTGGAGTTCCTGCTGTACTCGCACCCGGCTCTGGGGAAGAGGATCGAGCGGGCGAAAGATTACGCGTGTGATAATTAACTAAAGTCGATGAGGATCATCGGGATCTCCGGCATCTAGAAGCCAAAACCCTGGCAGAAGATTTCTTCCGCCAGGGTTTTGAATTTGTCTTTGTCGGACTGTGAGCGTCTCGGGGTTCCCGCGAGACCGCCTGCTGTTATTTCTTCTTCAGCACTGGCAGCCCGTTTTTGTTCTCGATGACCATATATCCTGCCGGGATCGCATCCAGCGCGCCGGGCTTGACTTCCTTGGCGAAGAAATACAGGGTCGATCTCTTACCGCTGCTCGATGTACGATTACGGCCGTGCAGATAATAGGTCACACCTTTCGAATTCTTAAACATGAACGCCATTTGTTCCTCCTTCGGTCTGTAAGAAGATGGAGTGGGCGGGAGAGAAATACCGCCTTCTCCCACGATTGAAAGAACTTTACTCTATATTGATGCTTTTGGCAATAGGATTAGCAGATAATTTTGAGAGGACTTCTAAAGAAGATATCAGTATTATGTGCGTATTTTCGTTCTTGCTACTGTTTATGAGACAAATTGAATAACCGCTCAGAAAGATTATTGACAATAAATACAAGAATAGTGTATATTTTTCGCTGTAAAATTTTTTATTGCCGGTTTCTGCACATCCAAATGTCGACTTCGTAAGGAAGTGGTGCTTTAAAAAATGGCAGATTCGGACAACAGATGGCTCTTTTAGTGGGCTCTCTCATATCTCTCATCCTTTCAGTGTTAGAGTAGATTTCACCATCGAGAACCAGTAGCTTGCGGAAGATCGGGGCTTTTGTATACGAATTGAACTTTGGATAGATGGATAAAAATGAGAGATCGGCGTTTCTCAAATTCCTAAAATGGCGTTCGACGCTGATCATGATTGCCGTCGGTTTCACGGTGGTCATTGTGGAGGGGATCGAGCATCTCTATCTGGGGGAATCGCTGCTTGACAGCCACTTTCTGATCGAGTCGCTCATCTTTGGGGTAGGCGTGCCGCTGTTTGGGATCACCCTGCTTGCTCTGCTGGACAGGGCGGTCGTAGAACGCGATCAGGTGAAAACCGACCTGGATCTGCGGCAGATGATCAGGCATGAGATCAATCGCTGCCGGGGTCTGGAAGAATTGATACCGATGGTCGTCCGTTTCCCGGGGGAGGTGTTGCCGGTGGTGAGCAGTTTTTTGCATCTCGCCAACCATGCCCAGGATACACTCTTGACCGATGACCCGGCTCCGCGCGTGGACGAGCAGACACTTCATCCCTCCGCAGAGTGGTCTCCATCGGGGAATCTTCCACCAGAACTGAGGCCGCGCATTTCCCTGGCAGAATGCCAGAAGTGTCTGGGCGTGAACCTTAGCAGTGCAGAGGTGCAGCCCTGCAGGCTGCCTGCCAGCCTCCTGCCAGATGACCGCACGCGCTACGTCCTTCCACTGGTGAGCGGAGGTAATCTGACCGGGGTGTTGCATTTCGACCTCCCTCTGGATACACTGGTGACCAGCTATCAGACCCGCCTGCTCTCCGACCTGGCTTCGGAGATGGCTCAGGCGATCGAGCGCGCCCGTCTCCAGGCGATCGCAAGAGACATTCAGCGCTCATCCGAAGCCGAGCGTCAGAGGATCGCCCGTGATTTGCATGATACCCTGGGGCAAAGCATCACCTACCTGCGCATGAAGCTCGATCAGCTCTCCAGCCAGGATACCCTGACCAGCATTGCCTCGATCCGCAAAGACCTGGAACGCATGCGCGATATGGCGAACACTGCTTATGATCAGGTGCGTGGCACGCTGGCTTACCTGCATCCAGGCGCCCGAGAAGATCTGGTGGCCACCCTGTGTTCAGATGCTTCCAGCATCGGAGAGCGGGCTGGTTTTGAGGTCAGATTCGATCTGCAGGGTGAAATCCAACCCCTGCCAGCCCACATCAAACGTCAGGTGCTCTATATCTGTCGGGAGGCGCTCAACAACATCGAGAAACACGCCTCTGCGAAGGAGGTTGTCCTCAGGGTGAAAGGGAAGGAGAAAGAAATCACCATCGAGATCGCGGATAACGGGGTTGGTTTCAACCCAATCGAGGACGCTTTGGGCGGTTATGGACTCCGCATCATGCAGGAGCGGGCGGAGGAAATCAACGCAGAGATCCGGGTATATTCGAAACCTGGCCAGGGGACGCGCGTTCACCTCGTCGTCCCGATTGTGCCGCAGTTTGAAGGAGATCGGGCATGCTGAATTCTCAACAAATCAATGGAAAAATAGAATCGAAGAAGATGCGTGTGATGATCGTGGACGATCATGTGATGCTGCGCGAGGGGCTTATCAGCCTCTTCGAACCGCAGCCCGACTTTGAAGTGGTTGGCGAAGCGGGTTCGGTCGAGGAAGCCATCCAGGTTGCCCGCAGCACCCATCCCGACCTGATCTTGATGGATTATGGTCTGCCGGGTGGAAGCGGTGTCGACGCCACCCGCGCCATCCTGGCCGACCATCCTGAGACCAGCATCGTCTTTCTAACCGTCCACGAAGGGGATGACGAGCTCTTTGGCGCCATCCGCAGCGGGGCAAAGGGATACCTGTTGAAGAACATCCCGGTATCCAAGATGCTGGCTGCCCTGCGCGGTATGCTGCGCGGCGAAGCGCCTCTCTCACGCACCATGACCGGCCGCCTCCTGGCGGCTATCACCACGCCCGCCACCTCATCTTCGCAGCACGGGATGAGGACCACGACCCTCACCGACCGCGAGATCCAGGTCCTTCAGCAGATGGTGACGGGCGCTACCAATCAGGAGATCGCCGACCGATTATTCGTCTCTGTCAACACAGTCAAGAACCATGTTCACAATATCCTGGAGAAACTGGACCTTCATGACCGGCGCACAGCGGTCAGATACGCCCGTGAGCAAGGTTTGATCTCCGAATAACCCTTGCTCTCCATGAGAAGGGGAAAGAGCAGGCGTGTGTTTTCTTGATCAGGGGATCGAGCGCCCGATCGCCAGCCGAGCTACCAGGTACCGGACACCACCACCGCTGCGCCGTCTAATTCGATCCTGTATTCCCTTGCCTGTTATCCGAAACCATCCGGGTCGCCCACATCGATCCGCAGGTATGTGACCCATTCATCGGAGCCAGGGCTTTGCGGATTAGTGTAGCTCTCCGTCAGGTCTGAGAATACGCTTTCCGGCAAAATGTATTCGATCGCCTGCACCTCACTGTCTGGTCGCTCGATCCTGGCGGTGCGAAGCCCACAAAGCCTGGGTTTACTGGCGCTTGCCATGGTTGCCTTGGCGCTTCACCCCAGCCAGTATCTCTGCGGTGAGATGTCTGCCCCCAGTTCCAATCGGGCTTGAGTGAACTGCAAGCGAGAACCAGCGATCTCTACAGGCAAATCGATTTTCCAGGGTCGCTCAGCCAGCGGATGAGTTTGTAACTCTCCCCGACGTCGGTGACACACAATTGTTTCTGGGTGGAATGCCGTATTTGCAGGGGATTCCACCTTCAGAGTGGCCATTCCAGGCTAGAAGATCGTCACCATGGGGAGAGTGAACGTCAACCTGCCTGTCTGCCGGTAATTTCCGTGGCGCCCTATCAGGCTGCCCAGGCTGGCGAAGACCGGCTCGCTGGGATCGAAACCGGATGCCCCAATCCAGTTGACGCTTCGAGGGTTATCCAGGCAGGCGCTGGCGGTGTCCTCGATGAAGGGGTTATCTTCCCTAAACCAGGTGAATGCGGAGACCAGGTACGCGCCCTCGAGGAGATCGGGGAGGGCGATCTTGACCCGTGTGACCAGGTCAGTCAGGGTGACTTCCTCGATGGCAATGGTGACCCCGTTGACCATCTGCCAGACGTTGGGGGAGATTCTCTGAACCTCTGGCCTCACTGCGGCTTCGAACGGCAATGCGAGCGGGATCTCCCATAGCCCCTTCAGGCTGATCTCTGCATGGGCGTTAGGTTGTAGCATAGCCCCTTGTGGACATTTGCTATGTTGCATGGACATGTGCTTGGGGGATTGGACAGGAACTATACAACGGGATGTGGCGTAATTCTATGAAGGCGTATATCCCCAACACCAGGCCAGAGTCGACCGGGTGATGGTCTCCCCTCTGGATTGTCCGATTAGTCGGCGCAAGAGAAATAGGCATCCGCTCATCAAGCCTTCCATCTGCTCGCAGCTGTGTAGATTCCAAAAGCGTGAGCTGGATGTCAAGGAATGGTATGCGATGGAGATATGGACACCTCCGCCCGCTCGACCAGGGTGAAGGTGTTAACGCTGCGGTTAGTAGGCCTCTATAACAATCTCCTCTCTTTACCATAGAACGTTAACGGCGCCTGACGCTGCGATGTCACTATCTCCGGTCACCAGCGTCAGCCCTAAATACTTCGCCGTTGCCGCAATAACTCTGTCGGGCATTTCGGGCAATTTCTCTCGATCAATTGACCGCAGCGTCCGCACCACCCCGATATCAAGAGGGATAACCCCATAGTTGTCCGGCGCCAGGTCTAGCATGAAGAACAAGTGATCTAGCGCGGCCATGTCGATCCGCTTCTTCTCCGCTAAATAGATTGCCTCCACCAAGACAATGCTGGGAATAAGAATCTGGTGAAGTCCAGTGTCTGCCTCCGTGAAAACCGCCTGTGCTGCTTCGGACAGGCGCCCTTCGCTCAAGATATGCCATAGCAGCGGATGGGTATCGGTCACAAACTGGCTCACTTATCGTCTTCTCCCATCCGTCCCCACATCTCTTGCCGTACGCCCTCTATATCTTCTTCTGTTATCACGATTCCCAGGTCTTTCCAAAGGCCACCGAGCCGCACGATCCGCCTGCCCCGCTTTATCTCTATCCGTGCTTCGTGTCGAAGCTGCTCTAACAACATCTCAACCATGTCCAGACGCTCTGGAGGCAGGCTGTCTACAATCCCGTGGATCTTGGCTTTCTTCTCATTTAGGGTCTCCATGGTTTCATCACCTCGCAATCATTATACCCTCAAGCAGAGATTTAGCAGAATTGCAAAGATGAAAAGGGTGTATCTGATTCCTCCAGGCTTTTAACAAATGCCTGGTGGCGAGCTGATGTATCCTCTTGGGAACCTAAAAACCATCTTGAGCAGCAGCCAGGTTTTTTACCAACATCATCCGAACGTTAAGCGCAGCCATATCACCCAATTGAACACCTGGGTCTGGATCGTGGTGGGCATTTTGAGGGCTGAATTGGTTGCCTTGCTCAAGATGCTGATGCATTATCCCTGACCAATCCAGGTTGAGTCGCGGGTTACCAACATCCGCAGTGAGCTGAAGAATTTTAAGCACAAGGCAACTGGCTGTGGCATAGAGCTCCGCAGGCGTTGAGGGGCACAAGGCTCTCTGCCACATGGGCGTTAGGTTGTAGCATAGCCCCTTGTGGACGTTTGCTATGTTGCATGGACATGTGCATGGGGGCATCACCGGGGACAAGGCTCCCTGCCACAAGGGCGCTGGCGGAGGGAACCTCTCCCTCAAGTATGGTACTAAAGTACTAGTATTAAATTCCTATAATTAGCACCTATTTAGTCCAATAATTAGTCATTAAAGGATCATGAAGGGTGATGGACAACAGTTCTTTTTATCAGTAATCTAAACCCATAAATCACATTAAGGTACCTTCTCGTTCACGATGGGTTCGCCTGGATGCACACAATCACCGTCAACCTGGCGAACAACCGCATTCTGATTTGCGACTGGGGCGTGGTCGCCATTCGCAAGCCAAACGATTTCTTGACGGTTTTGTAGACGCTCTTACTGCATAGACCAAGTCATGGACAACCGGGGTGGATCATTGATCATAAACGCACAACTCAAACGATAGTTGAAACAGGAAATGACCTTTGCCTGTGCTCCGAGGGCAATGGAGTTTCGATTTTTACAGGCAGGTGACCTCCCCCCAGAGGGGAAAATCGAATAAGGAGGAACAATGAAAAGTTGAGGGATTTCCAGAAGGTATTCGACCAGGCAAGGATCTATTGCCTGGAAAGACGCGTTCGAACGAATCCGATCATGGTTATTGGAGGGCATTTGATGACAGCAGGCAACTTCTTTAAAAAAATCACTCAGCGAGTGCTGACTTACCTGACCTTATTCCTCACCCTGTTCTCCACCTTCGGATTGCAGGTCGGCAGTCTGGGTCTAAACCCGGTGGCAGCAGCCGGGGTTAATCTGGAGGTGGTGGCCTACGGCACCGCGACGCCCATTGCCGAGTTCGATTGGCTGGTCAACCTGGACAACACCGGCGACCCAGGCGATCCGAACAACCTGCCGTCCATGACCCCGATGGAGAGCCATAGCCCGGTGGTGATGACCGGCAATGAGACCGACTGGGCGTCGAAGCTCGCTACTCTCCCGGATGGTCGCTATCTCATCACCGTGCGCAATGATGCCTACAAGCTGGGCGGGCAGCATTTCAGCGTGGTCAATGGCAACGCAGATATCCATGTCGAGCTGGTGCCCGAGCCGCTACCGCTTTCCAAGATCCGCGTGCATGTCTTCGAGGACAACCAGCCGGTCAATGGCGAGGATGACATCCCTCTGGAGAGCGGGCTGGCTGGTTTCCGCGTCTTCGTCGAAGATACGGTCGGCGAGGTGGTCGTCGACTGGTTCGGCAATCCGATCTGTGGCACCGGACAGTGTATCACCGATGCCAACGGTGATGTGGTCATCGAAAACCTGCCGCGCGGCAAGTATGAAGTCCTGGTGCTCCCACCGGTCGGCCAGACTTCGACCTGGATCCAGACCACGACCATCGAGGGCACCAAGGTCATCGACGCCTGGATTGTGGAGGGCGATGAGGGCTACAGCCCGCGGGAAGGCTTCCAGCAGGCAGCCGTGTGGGTCGGTTTTGTCCGCCAGCCGCAGGACCCCTGGAACGGGGAGACGGGCAGCGGCACCATCAAAGGCACGGTGAAGACCATCATCGAGTGGACCCCGCCCGTCAGCCCCTTGCAGCTGGGTCAGCCGGTCGACCGCCCCTGGGTGGCTGTCACCGACATCGGCGGCAACGATGAGCTGGTCTATCTGGCGCAAGGGAATACCAACGGCTATTTCGAGATCAGCGGCGTCCCGGATGGCACCTACCAGCTCGCCATTTGGGATGAACCCCTCGACTACATCATCTCTTTCTACACCGCAGTCGTCAGCGGTGGCAGCACGGTCGATTTCGGAGAGATCGGCATCCCGCGCTGGTTCGGCTGGCAGTCTGGGCATGTTTATCTGGATGCCAACCGCGACGGGGTGCGCCAGCTGGATGAACTGCCCTTGCAGGGTGTTCCCATGACCATGCGCTTCCGTGACGGCAGCATCCGCTATGGCACCTTTACCGATACAAGTGGATTTTATGAATTTCCGGAAGTGTTCGAGCTGGAAAAATTCTATGTCAGCGAGGTGGGATTCAGCCACCTGGGCTTTACCAGCGCCCTGGTGCACAGCGAATTTCTACCCTACAATCCGGATGACCCGGCGACTTACACTGTCATTCCTGATGCGCTCACGGTGGCTAACCTCAACTGGGCTGCCAAGCGCAATGTGGTCGATTGGGGGAAGTACGTCTACGAGCCGGGTGAAAATGGTGGCATCAGCGGGATCGTGCAATATGCCACCACGCGCAACGAGTTCGAAGCACGCCTGCAAGCCACCGAGGATTACGAGCCGGGCATCCCGGATGTCACTGTAAACCTGTGGGAGGTGCAACGGGACGCGAACGGCGATCCGGTGATCAACCCGGATGGCAGCTTTGCCCGGGGAAAGTTGCTCTATTCCGTGCAAACAGATCACTTCCAGCATCCCACCGGGTGTGATGTTACTTCGGCAACCGGCGCGCCTCTCCCCGATCCGCTCAACAGCGGACCCAACTGCATCGAGGTGCCCAACATCTCAAACGAGGTCAAGCCGGGTGTGTTCGACGGCGGATATGCCTTCGCCACGATCTGCCCCAATGGCTACCCGTGTGACGCAAGCGAGGAGATCCCCATGCCACCCGATGATTACATCGTCGAGGTGGTGCCGCCCACAGGCTACAAGATCGTCACCGAAGAGGATCTCAACACCATGGAGGGCAATGAGCTGGTGCCGGCCATCCCGCCGCCGCCCTGCGTTGGCCCAACCAGGCTGATGCAGGTTCCAGATAAATACGGCAGTCCTTTCGATGCCTTCACCGATAACGGAGACCCCATCCCCGGCGTGCCGCCCATGCCTCTCTGCACCCACAAGCTGGTCACGCTTCAGGAGAATCAGAACGCGGCAGCCGACTTCTACCTGATGACGGACAACGGCGTGCCCATCCCTGGACGGGTGTATGGCTTCCTGCTCGATGATCTCAACATCGAGACGAATACGAGCTTCATTTACTATGGTGAGAAGCGCGGTATCCCCAACACGCCCGTGGGTGTCTACGATTTCACCGGCCGCCTGATCACCACGGTCAACTCCGATCAAAACGGCATCTGGGAGGTGTTGCTGCCCTCGTCCTATGCCGCCGATTGTCCGATCCCTTCGGGGATCTGTCCGGGGGTGTATAAGTTCGTGGGCAACGACCCGGGGCCGATCGATAACCCCAACCCCAACTATAACCCCAATTACCAGACGATCACCTTCCAGTTCGATGTCTGGCCGGGGAAGACCACTTTTGCGGATATCGCTTTGTTCAATATTGTGGCGTTCGTCGAGTTCCCTGGCTTACAGACCGGTCAGCCGGCGCAGTGCAAACTGCCAGAGACCACCCCGCAGGTGTACACCGTCGATCCACCTTATGGTGGAGATGGCAGCATCCTGACCATCAGCGGGGTGAACTTCGGCGCTTCCGCCGGACAGGTGACCCTGGACGGCATCGCTCTGCCGATCAACTCCTGGTCTGCCACACAGATCTCCGCTACGGTCAGCGGCGTCTCACCAGGCCCGCACCAGCTGGAGGTGAAGACCGCAGCAGGCAAATCCGGTTTCACCGGCATCACCTTCCATCTCCTGGGGGCAGGCTACAATCCGAACGTGGTGGTGGTCTCCCAGCCTGTTGACCCCTCGATCCCGGTCATTCAGAACGCCATCGACGCCGCTTCCGGCGAGACGCTGATCGTCGTTCAGCCAGGCACCTACTACCAGCCCGTCAACCTCAACAAGAGCGGGGTGAAACTTCAGGGGTATGGACCCGGTAATCCGGATGTCGGGATCGGCGGGGGCGGCACGGTGCTCGACCAGCGTTTTGTGGTCGGCGGCGCTAACGGCCTCAATGTCGTCGGTCCGGCTGGCGGGTTCAGCTCTACCTTCCCGGCACAGATCGATGGCTTCAAGATCATGGCTGCCCGCGATGAACAGGATGTCGGCGGTGGGCTGCATGTCGATCTGAACGGTCAAAACCTGCTGATCGGCAACAACCTGATCCAGAGCAACGGCGGCAATTTCGGCGGCGGTATCACCCTGGGAGAACCCTACCGCGGCGATAACAACAACGACAACATCCGAATTCATCACAACCGCATCCTGCAGAACGGCGGCATCAGCCTGGCGGGCGGGGTCGGCATCTTCAACGGGGCGGACAACTACGAGATCGACCACAACCAGATCTGCGGGAACTATTCCGCCGAATACGGCGGCGGCATCTCGCACTTCGGTTACAGCCAGGGCGGGGCGATCCACCATAACGAAATCGTCTTCAATAACGCCTTCGACGAGGGCGGCGGCATCCTGATCGGTGGCGAACAGCCCATCCCGCCGGCTGTCCTGACCGCCGGGTCGGGCGACGTCGAGATCTATAACAACCTGATCATGAGCAATCTGTCGAACGATGACGGCGGCGGCATCCGGCTGTTGCAACCGCTCGACGATCGCATCACCATCTACAACAACATGATCGTCAACAACGTTGCCACGGACTTCGGCGGTGGCATAGCCCTGGACGACACTTCAAACGTCGCCATCATGAATAACACCATCGTGCGCAATATCAGCACTTCCACAGCCGAGGACAGCGATATGCTCCCGCATGCTGCCGGTCTGGCTGCGGAAGACCACAGCACAGCCTTCCAGGCGACCCTGCCACCGGGCGACCCTGGTTATCCGGATCCGCCGCTCTTCAATAACATCATCTGCGAGAACGAAGCTTTCGTCTGGGATGGCGTGGGCCTGGTCTCGACCGGCTTCTTCGACCTGGAAGTGTTCAGCCCCAACCCGGCACACGTTTTCCATCCGACGCACTCGCTGCTGCCCTCCGCGGGTCCGAGCGATTTCCAGCCGCATGCCACCAACAGCGCCTGCGGAGATGTGGACACGCTGTTCCAGAACCCTTACCATACCACCCTGGACGCGGTCGCCTTCCGCCAGGAACCATTCTTCATCACGGTCTTGATCGTGACCGTTGACCTGCCCGCCACCGTGATCGGCGATTACCATATCGCCGATGCGACCGCCACGCAGGACAGCGGTGCGGCGGTGGATCTGCTGGGCAGCACCGCAGAAGCGCCCTGCTTCGACTTCGATGACGAGGTGCGCGGCACCCACGATATCGGCGCAGATGAGACTGGCGGCGCTCCTGGCGTTTGTTCGCCGCCTCCCCCGGTCTATGGAGTCGATCTGGCGCCACCTGCTCTTGATGTCAGCGGCGCTGATGGCACGGATGTAACCCTGGATCATCAGCTCTTCAACACCGGCGATGTCGCTGACAGCTACACCCTGTCAGCCACGGTCGACCTGGGGTGGAGCACCTCTTTCAGCTCTCCTGTCGGTCCGATCAATCCCGGAGAGAGCCAGCCGGTCTCGGTCACGGTCTCGATCCCCGCAGGAACGCCCGCCGGCACTGTGGCGACGGTGACCATCACCGCCACCTCCATCGGCGACTCGAGTAAGGTCAGCACGGCGACAGACACGATCACGGTCTTCAATCCGCTGGTCATCCCGCAGGCGGACCTGTATCTCTCGCTCGACCGCAACGCCATCACGCTCAACAACCTCAGCCTGGTTCACCGCCACGACATCATCGGCTTCGTCCAGGCCACCGGTGAATACGTGATGGTCTTCGATGGTTCGGATGTCGGTATCCCCACCAACCGCAACCTGAACGCCTTCGATATCCTGCCCGATGGGTCGATCTTGATGTCCTTCGACCAGCCGTTCTTCTATCCCGGTCTGGGGGGAGTGGATGACTCGGACATCATCCGCTTCACGCCGAGCGTTCCGAACGGCTTGGGTGAGAACACCTCCGGTACGTTCAGCCGCTTCCTGCGCGGCCGGGATGTGGGTTTGACCACATTCACTGAGATCATCGACGCGGTCTCCCTGATCGAGAACGACCTACTGGTCGTCTCCACCACTAGTAATGCGATGGTGCCGGGGTTGAATGGGATCGTGCGCCCTGAAGACCTCCTGCTCTTCACCATGCTCGATGCGGGAGATCCATCCGCGGGAGGCACCTGGTCGCTGCTCTTCGACGGCTCGGATGTGGGCCTGGGAGATGGGGGACCCAACGAGAACATCGACGCAGCCTATCTGGTCCCCGGTGACCTGGCTGTGCCGCAGGTTTACCTGAGCACATACGGACGCTTCTCTGTCCCCGGCCTTTCCGGCGCCGACGAGGATGTCTTCGTGTGCGAGGTCATCTCGCTAGGTGTCAACACCAGCTGCGCCAGCTTCTCGCTCTTCTTCGATGGCAACACCCACGGCATCATAAACACCGCCGGACGAGATGTGGATGCCATCGATCTGCCCTGAACCCTCGATCTGGCTCCCTTCCCCTGTCCCCTCGATCGGGGATGGGGGAGGGAGCCCTGGCAAGCAATCTTATGTGTCATCACAGGAGCGAATGATATGCCTAAAAACCAATCCAACTCACTCGGGATGAGCCGCCGGGACTTCCTCAAGCTGACGGGCAGCGGTGCAATCCTGGCAGTGCTCTCGGGCAGCGGGCTTTCCCGGCTGGTCGGTTCAGCCCGGGCGGCTGGCCTGGCCGCGCCTGCCGCGGCTTATGCGCCTCAACCGCGCCTGGATATCCGCCTGGTGGCTACCGATGGCTTCATCTCCCTGCCGGGGCGGCGCCTGGCGGATGGCAACGGCCTGTATGTCTTCGGATTCCGCCATGTCGAACCGTCCGAAGCTTTCGCAGAACCCGCGGCTCTCATCCCCAAATACAAGGGCCGCGTGCAGCATCCGTCGCCCATCCTGGGTATCCCCAAAGATGTCGACCTGTATATCACAATGACCAACCTGGGACTGGAAATGCGCCCCGACCTGGACGATTCCCACACCATCCACTGGCACGGTTTCCGCAACCCCAACGCCATCTTCGACGGCGTCCCCGAGATTTCGATCGCGGTGCCTCCGGCGCGGAGCTTCCCTTACTTCTATCGGCCGCGGGTAGAAGGCACCTACATGTACCACTGCCATTTCGAAGACGCCGAACACGTCCAGATGGGGATGGATGGGGTCATCTATATCAAAGCAGCCAACGGTCGTGCTTATGATAACGACGGGGGTACCACGGCTTTCGACCGTGAGTTCACCTTCATGCTCAACGAGATCGATACCCGACCCCATGACAATCTGATCGCCATTCAGGAGTTCGTCTGGTCTGATTACAAGCCCAATTATTGGGTGATCAACGGGCGGGCATACCCCGACACGATCATCCGTGATCAGGACCTGGGCAGCACCGATTTCGACCTGGGGACGTTCACTCCGCCGGGGGGCGGGCCACCTGAACCCCTGGGATACTCCCAGCCGGTTTCGTCGCTGGTGCAGGTCAACGAAGGCGAGACTGCCCTGCTGCGCTTCGCCAACCTGGGTTATGAGCAGCACACCATGCAGCTGCTGGGAATCCCCCTGCGGGTCGTCGGGCACGATGCCACTTATCTGGGCAGCAACGCCTACTGGACCAATTCGATCTATATCGGTCCTGGTGAAGCGCGCGACGCACTGATCACTGCCCCGCCATACAGCAGCAGCCTGCCGGGCGGCAGCGATGGAGCTGGCGATTACAACGTGTACTGGCTGCGTAACCGCAACGCTCAGCGCCTGGTTAACGGCAGTCTGCCTGGGTTGGGAGGCATGATCACCCAGGTGCGCGTCTACCCGGCTGGCACCCTCCCACCGCAGCCTGGCCCCAATCAGACCATCTGAAAGACAGGAGAAGCGCATCATGTACACTACAAAACGTAAAACAAGAATCGGGACGGGCGCCCTGCTCCTGACCGTACTGTTCCTGGCCTTCGGCCTGATCTCACCCAGGACGGTCATCGGGCGGCCAGTGTTTGCGGTCTCGACCGGGACGAACGCCATCGGTATGGTCTGCACCCAGGATGCCGGCAATCCCAACCCGGTCTTCGACCTGCAGGCGCGTAGCGGTTACATCCAGACCCCCGACGGCAACAGCGTCTTCATGTGGGGGTTTGCCAAGAACCCTGGCTGGTTCCAGATGCCCGGACCGGTGCTGTGCGTCAACGAAGGTGACACGGTTACGGTCAATCTTACCAACAACCTGCCGGAGAATGTCTCGATCGTTTTTCCGGGTCAGACGGGTGTAACAGCCAGCGGGGGCGTGCCCGGTCTGCACACAGCCGAAGCGCTTCCCGGGGGGACGGTCTCTTACACTTTTGTGGCTGACGAACCCGGCACCTATCTGTATGAATCCGGCACGAACCAGCACAAACAGGTGCACATGGGTCTCTACGGCGCCCTGGTCGTCCGCCCTGCGCTCAACGACGGCACCCATTTCTACGCTTATAACGACCCGTCCACGGAATACGACCCGAACCGGGAGTTCTTGCTCATCCTGCACGAATTCGACCCGGCTCTCCACCGCGCCGTTCAGCGCAACCGTCCATACGACGTGACCCAGCGCCACGATCACTACTGGACGATCAACGGTCGTTCTTTACCAGATACCCTCAACGACAACTTTGTCCCCTGGATGCCCGCACAGCCATACGGGGCCCTGGTCTGGGTGCAGGCGGTCGATCCGGAATCCAACCCGAACGCCCTGCCTGCGCTGGTGCGGTATGCCAACGCCGGCACGGTCAACCATCCCTTCCATCCTCATGGCAGTCACCTGCGTGTCATCGCCCAGGATGGGCGCTTCCTCGGTGCAGCCGGTTTCGAGACCTTCACCCGCACTATCGCCGCCGGTCAGACCGTCGACCTGCTCTTCAAATGGGTCAACGTAGAGAACTGGACCCCGGGATCGGCCGGTTCGGTCGAGCAGGCTGTCGAATTGCCCGGTATCAACGACATCGTCTATAAGGACGGGGTTACCTTCTTCAGTGGCGACCCGGACCTGGGTGAGCGCGGCGATCTCCCTGTGGGGGTGACCACTTACAATCAGTGCGGCGAATTCTACTTCCCCTGGCACAGCCATGCCCTCAACGAATTCCAGAACTTCAATGAAGGGTTTGGCGGCCTGGCGACCCTGGCGCGCGTGGATCCGCCGGGTGGGTGTCCGTGATGACCGCGATCGAACGAAGACAGGAGAACAATGACATGAGCACCAGAATGACCAGAATTATCCCTTTGATCCTGTTCCTGGCGCTGCTAACAGCAACATCGAGCAGCCAGGTGCTGCGGGTGACCGCGCGCCAGGCGGAGCAGCAGGTCCCGGCGCGGCTTCGGGTGGCACCTCAATCAGCCCCTGCCGCCGTGCCTCCAGGACCAAAGACATTCGACCTGTGCGCCAGCGACGGTTCGATCACCATGCCCGACAGCACGGTCATCCCGGTCTGGGGGTTCGTCGAGAACACGGGCGCCTGCACCCCCGGTATGGTGGCTGCCCTGCCAGGCCCTGAATTGCGCGCTGCAGCCGGGGACAGCGTGACGATCAACCTGACCAACGCGCTGTCCGTGCCCGTCTCGCTCGTTATCCCGGGGCAGACCCTCTCCGCCAGCGGCGGTTCGCCGGGCACCTTTGCCGCGGAAGCTGCTGCCGGGGGCGGGATGGTCACCTATACCTTCACCGCCAGCCAGCCGGGGACATACCTCTATGAAAGCGGCACAGACCCTGAACGGCAGATCGCCATGGGGCTTTACGGCGCGCTGGTGGTCGAATCGGCTTCCGCGGGCATGGCGTATGGTCCCGGCAGCGAATTCGATTCCGAAGCTGTCCTGCTGCTCAGCGAGATCGATCCAGCCTTGAACGCCAGTCCGTATGCCTTCGACATGTTGAGTTACCAGCCGCGTTACTGGCTGATCAACGGGAAAGCCTACCCGGATACGAACGTCATCAACGCCGCGGCCGGCAGCCGCCTGCTCCTGCGCTACCTTAACGCTGGTTTCCAGAACCTCTCTATGGCGATCTTAGGGGCGCATCAACGGATCGTCGCCAAAGAGGCCTTCCAGCTGACCAATCCCTACTCCGCAGTGGCGGAGACCGTCCCGGCCGGGCAGACGATGGATGCCATCGTCTCGATCGCCTCCAGCCAGCCGGTCGGCAGTCGACTTTCCCTCTTCAACCGCAATATGTACGTGGTCAATGGTGCAGCCTATCCGGGCGGGATGTTGACCTTCATCGAGATCAACGCAGTCGCTCCGCCCGCCTATGGGGTGACCGTCACCCCTGCGGTGGACGGGAAGTCCGGCTATCCCGGGGATACCGTCTCTTACACCCTGAATGTGACCAACGCCGGCAACACCGCCGACAGCTTTACGATCGGGCTGAGTGGGAATGCCTGGACGACCAGCGCACCGGCGTCTGTCGGTCCGCTGGCGGCTGGTGCGACGGCTCAGATCACCGTCGATGTGGCTGTGCCCCTGGGGGCGGCTGCCGGCGATAGCGATGTCGTGACCGTCACGGCGACCTCCGTCGCGGACAGCCTGCAATCCGCCAGCGCGGTGCTGACCACCACTGCTCTGGCTGCCCCGGTCTATGGCGTGACCGTCTCGCCCGCCACGGACAATGGCTCGGGTTATGCCGGGGATACGGTCAGCTACACCCTGGATGTGACCAACACCGGCAACGTGACCGATAGCTTCAGCGTGAACGTCTCCGGCAACCTGTGGAGCACCAGCGCACCGGCAAGCGTCGCTTCCCTGGCGGCGGGCGCCACGACCCAGATCACGGTCGATGTAAGCATACCCACCGGGGCATCCCCGGGCGACAGCGATACCGCCACCGTCACCCTCACCTCGCTGGGGGATGCTGGGCAATCGGCCGCTGCCAGCCTGACGACCACAGTGCTCACACCGCCGTTCTATGGGGTGTTGGTCTCGCCGGAGGCGGATGCGCAATCGGGAGCGCCGGGTTCGACGGTGACCTATACGCTCGATGTGACCAACACCGGCAATGTCTCGGAGACCTTCGAGGTGGAAGCCATCGGCAATGCCTGGCCGACAACCCTGCCCGACACCCTCGGCCCGATCCCTGCCGGTGATACCCAGCAGCTCACCGTGCAGGTCACAATCCCGACCTCGCCGATGAATCTGACCGATACCGTCACGGTGCTGGTGACCTCACTGGTCGACGAAACCCAGTTCGATAGCGCCGAGCTCACCACCACGACGACCGTCATCGACCTGCTCTACTTCTCCACGGTAAACAACTCCACCATCGCGGGGGTGAGCGGTCCTTACGATGACGCTGATATCTACGCCTGGGATGGCTCTGGCTACCGGCGTGTCTTCGACGGATCGGCGGCTGGCCTGCCGGGCAACGCGGATATCGACGCGTTATTGGTGGTCGACGGGGACACGTTCTACATGTCCTTCACCAACAATGGCGGCATTACCGTGCCCACCATTGGCCTGGTTCAGGATGAAGACATTGTCCGCTACGACGGCGGGGTGTGGAGCTTGTACTTCGACGGTTCCATGGTCGGTCTGGGAGAGAGCAACAACGAGGATGTGGATGCCTTCGAGATCCTGCCGGATGGCAGCCTGCTGATCTCGACCGTGGGGGGCGTGAACACGTTCCCCGACCTGCCTGGGGTTCAACAGGACGAGGATCTGCTGCGCTGTGTCCCTGGGGGCGGATCACCCATCAGCAGCTGCACCTGGAGCCTGTACTTCGACGGCAGTGATGTCGCCCTGGCGACTGCCGGCAGCGAGGACGTGATCGGTGCCGCCGTGAGCCCCGCCGGGGACATCTACCTGACCACACTGGGGAACTTCGGGGTGGCGGGGCTCTCCGGTGAAGGTCGAGACGTGTTCGTTTGCAATGCACCGACCACCGGCAATGCCACCGCCTGCAGCAGCTTCACCATGTTCTTCGATGGCAGCATTGCCGGCCTCAACGATGTGATCGACGCCATCGACCTGCCATAAGATCCATCTCGATGGGACGCCGGGCAGAGGGGGGTGCCTGGCGTCCCAGGATAAAAACCGACATGGAATTGACCGCTGAAGAATTCCCTGAAAAGAACCCCCTGAAGAGCCTGGCCCGCCGCAAGGTTGTCCTGGGGATCGCCGTGCTCCTGCTCATCGCACTGGCCGCCGGGTCGATCTATCTGGGTGTATTCATGAAGATCGAACGGCAACGCCGGGATCAGGCGGTCATGGCTTTCGAGGCGCAGACCGGTATCCGTGTGGTGCGCCTGGCTCTCACCGCTGGCGGAGGCATGGTCGATCTGCAGTACCAGGTCATCGACCCCGGTCTGGCGGTGATCGTGCACGACGATGAGCAACCGCTCACGCTGACCGATGTGCGCAGCGGCTTGCAGCTTGCCACACCCTTCCACTCACATTCGCCGCGCAATCTGCATGCCGGCGTCACCTATCACTTCATCATCTTGAATGCCGGCGGTGTGCTCACGCGCGGGAGCGTGGTCGATCTCACCATCTCAGGATACACCTTGAAAGGGCTGAAGGTGGAATAGCGGGATGGTACGCAGAAGGGTTCTGCCTGAAAGTTTGCCATGATCTGGAACAGACGAACAACATCCAAAATCCTGAGCGGATGCCTGGTAATCCTCCTGCTCCTGGCGCTCGCCCGGGCCGTCCGGGCTGGAGGGGGTGCACCGACGATCGGCATCCCCACCGCCTGGCTCTCGCCTTCCCGGATCGACCCCGATTTGCAAGACAGGCTCGATCGGATGAACGCGGGCGACACGATCAGCGTGATCGTCCACCTGAGCGACCAGGCTGACCTGCACCTGGGCGCCGGCAGGGCGCGTGCCCAGCGCCTGAGCAGCGTCGTCCAGGCTTTGCAGAGAAAGGCGCAGAGCAGCCAGGCCTCGCTCCTGGCGCTCATCCGTTCCCTTCATGCCCAAACCCAGATCGTCAGTTTCCGCTCGTTTTGGATCTTCAACGGTTTCGAGGTGACCGGCACCCGTCAGGCGATCGAAACCCTGGCAGGTCGCCCGGAAGTGGCGCGCATCGCCTATAACGCCACGCTCCAGGCGCCGGAGTTCGACCTGGCAACTGCCGGGGTCGAGGCGAACCTGAGCCTGGTGGGCGTCGAAGCGCTGTGGGCTGCCGGTTATCGAGGCGAGGGGATCGTGGTCGCCAGCATGGATACCGGCGTCTACCTGGACCATCCCGATCTGGCCAGCCGCTGGCGGGGTGGCTCCAATTCCTGGTTCGACCCTAACGGACAGCATCCTTTCACACCTTTTGACGCCAACGGCCACGGAACCTGGACGATGGGGGTCATGGTCGGTGGGGATGCCGGCGGCACCGCTATCGGCCTGGCGCCAGGCGCACAATGGATCGCCGTCAAGATCTTCGATGACAGCGGCAGCGCCACCCTGGCGGCCATCCATGCCGGGTATCAGTGGCTTCTCGACCCGGATGGCAACCCCGCCACGGCCGATGCCCCGCATGTGGTCAACAATTCCTGGACCTTCTCCGGGAGCGGGTGTAACCTGGAATTCGAGGGCGACCTGCAGGCCCTGCGCGCGGCCGGCATTCTGCCGGTCTTTGCGGCGGGGAACAGCGGTCCATGGAGCGGCACAAGCCGCAGTCCGGCCAACAATCCCTCCGCCTTCGCCGTCGGCGCTTCCAACAACAGCGACGGGCTTTTCTTTTACTCCGCTCGTGGCCCCTCCAGCTGTCCGGGCGGGGCACCTGTCTACCCGCACCTGGTCGCGCCCGGGGTCAACATCCGAACGACCGATCTCTACGGCCTCTATCGGACCGCGACCGGCACCTCCCTAGCTGCGCCGCATGTCGCCGGCGGACTGGCGTTGCTCCTGGATGCCTTCCCTGAGCTGACCGCCGATCAGCAAGCCTCCGCACTGATCAACAGCGCGGTCGACCTGGGCGATCCCGGTCCGGATAACAGCTATGGCTACGGTCGGCTCGATCTCTATGCAGCTTATCAATGGCTGCTTGCCAACCGCACAGAGGTCACAGCCACCCCGACGAATGCGCCAACGGCCACGTTCACCCCGACAGCAGAACCGGCTTTCTCGCCAACGCCCACAGCAACCACAGTCGTCCCTTCGGCAACCCCGACCGAGACTCTAACGCCCACGTCCACCTCGACTCCAACGCTGGCGCCGACAGCCACTGCCTCCCCACAGCCCAGCCCGACCCTGACGGCTTCTCCCACCCCGTCGCCAACTCAGCCCCCCACAGCCACCGCCACCCCGCAGCCCTCCCCGACGCAGACCGCCACCTCGCAGCCCAGCCCGACCCTGACGGCTTCTCCCACCCCGTCGCCAACCCAGCCCCCCACAGCCACGCCGACCGCCTTGCCAGGGGAGGTCAATCTGGCATTGCATAAACCGGTCACCGTCTCTTCGTTCCAGGATGCTTCCCATTCCGGTGCCCAGGCGGTCGACGGCGACAGCCTGACCTTCTGGAAGACAGCCCGCGCCAGCCGCTCCTCCCCTGTTGCGGAATGGATCGTGGTCGATCTGGGTGAACCGTTTGAATTCGATCGTATCGAACTAGAATGGGATCAGTACTTTGGAATTGCCTACCGTCTCGAGATTTCAGCGGACAGCCTCACCTGGAACTCCCTGGTTACCGTCTCCAAGGGGGATGGGGGGATGGATGTTTATGCGTTCAGCCCGGTGAACGCGCGCTACGTCAGGCTATATACCACTGCCTGGAACAACTGGCGTAATCGGAACTGGTTGCGCGAGCTGCGGGTGTTGGGAACGATAGGGGGTGGGCAGACCGGTGGCTCACCATCCCCAACTCCCACGTTAACCGTGCCGACAGCCACCTTCACGCCCACTCCCTCACCCACCGGTGTGCCGCCCTCAGCCACGCCGTCGCCGACGCTGCTGCCTTCACCAACCCCCACTCCGGGTGCAGGTTCCGGCATGCATGTCGGCGACCTGGATGGCAGCGTCAAGACCGGCGGCGCATATTGGGCTGCCCGGGTGACGGTCGCCGTCCACAACGGCAGCGAAGCGCCGCTTTCCGGCGTGCTCGTCAGCGGCACCTGGGGCGGCTCTTATGGCAGCGGCGCCTGCACCACAGGTGATGCGGGACGCTGCACGATCTCTCTGTTTTCTCTGCCCTCCGACCTGACGAGCATCACCTTCACGGTGACCGGGCTCTCGCTTTCCGGTCAGACCTATATCCCATCCGCCAACCACGACCCCGACGGCGACAGCGACGGCACGGTGATCGTGATCAGCAGGTGATCTGGATTTAATCAGATTCTGGCATCCTGGCAGTCTCCAAAACTCAACACGAGGATTGATTCCCTGAGGGAATGGGGCAAGAGAGTTATCGGCGCAGTTTAGAATAACTCTCTGAATTTAGATTCTAAATTAACTTCCCGATGATATACTCTACTGGTGATATTTTTCGGTTCGAACCAGGAAACAACCCCAAATGAGACAAAAAATCATTGACTTCCTCCTCTCTGTTCCGGTGCGCATCAAGATCATCGGGATTATCCTGCTGCCGGTCTTGATCCTTGGGCTTTCCCTAAACTACTGGATCCAGACAGGTCTCTCGGACTGGCTATCTTATCTGCTCAGCGATGAGCGGGTGGAGGTCGCCATGCAGGCGGGCAGCCGCAGCGTGCTCCTGGTGACTTTCCTGGCCGCAGTTGCCAGCGTCCTGCTATCCCTGCTTCTGACCTATATCCTCACCGGTCCGTTGTTGGTGTTGAACCGCACTGCTCAGGAGGTGGCGAACGGCCGTCTGGAATCGCGCGTTCCGATCTGGTCAAATGATGAGATCGGCGAGGTGGCGAGTTCGGTGAACACCATGATCGACCGGCTGATCGCCACTCAGGAGAATCTGGCACAGGCAAACCGCCGCCTGGAAGCGCTCAACCGGGTCGCCATGGCTGCCGGGCGCCAGCTGCACCTTACCGATGTGCTCGATTCGATCCTCAGAGGTGTACTCGATCTGTTAAATCTCGAAAAGGGCTGGGTTTTCATCCTCGATCCTGGATCCGGTCGTTTTTACCTGGCTCATCAGCATGGATTCGCACCTGATCAGGTTCGATTATTACAGGATTATGCCAGCGGTGAGTTATGCGAATGCCAGAATAACCTCCTGAAAGAAAAGACGGACATCAAAGCGCACTTACTGCCAGGATGTGCCCGTCTGGCTGCCCTCTTCGCAGACGATCTTTATTCCCATATCACGATCCCTCTGGCTGCCCGCGATCAATCTTTCGGGCTGATCAACCTCTTGTGCGCCGGAGATTATCAAATCTCGCCCGAAAACCTTGAACTGCTGACCGCCATCGGCGCCCAGGCTTCCGAGATAGTCGCCAATGTCTGGCTGCACGCCCGCCTGGTCGAGAAGGAAGCCGCCAGACGCTACCTGCTCGAATCTCTCGTCCGCACCCAGGAAGATGAGCGCTACCGTCTCTCACGAGAACTGCACGATGGCGCCGGGCAGATCCTGACGAGCTTACTGTTACGCCTGAAAATGCTCGAGAAAAAGGTCTCCCCTGGCGAACTGGGTGAGGATATCGGCATCCTGTTGAATCTGGTCTCCAGCAGCATCGAACAGATTCGGGAGCTCTCGCACAGCCTGCGCCCGGCTGTCTTAGAGGAATTCGGGCTGGCGTTTGCCCTGGAGAATCTGGTCGAGGATCTGTTTGCCGGGACCGGGGTGAAAACAGAATGTTCCGCCCGACTCGACATCCCCGATCTGTCAAAAGAGATCGAGACCGCCCTCTACCGCATCGCTCAGGAAGCTCTCACCAACGTTTTGCGCCATGCCCATGCCTCGCGTGTCAGACTGGAGTTGCTCACCACCCCGATCTCTATATGTTTGCGGGTGGAGGATGATGGCTGCGGCTTCGATGTGGACGCCTTCCCACTCGATTCGCCCGGCGAGCACCTCGGGTTAATCAGCATGCAGGAACGAGCCGAGATGCTGGGTGGGTCGCTGGTGGTCTCTTCTGCCCCTGGCGTAGGCACAGCCATCGATGTGCGCATCCCTCTGCCGGTTGAGCTGGTCGAAAAATGGTGAGCGACCGGATCGAGATCTTGCTGGTCGATGATCACCAGATCCTGCGGGAGGGTCTCAAAGCGTTGCTGGAGAGCGAGGCTGATCTGCATGTCATCGCTGAAGCCAGCACGGGGGCTGAAGCGATCCGTCTGGCTGGTGCGCTTTCCCCGGATGTGATCGTGCTGGACCTCGGATTGCCCGATATGAGTGGTTTGGAAGTCGTTGAAGCTATCCGGAATCAGGGCAACCCCAGCAAGATCGTCGTCCTTTCCATGCACAGTCAGCAGAAGTTTGTGCGCCAGGCGGTCGAACTGGGCTGCGATGGCTATGTGCCCAAGTCCTCCGCCCACGAAAGCCTGCTCGAAGCGATCCGGGTGGTGCATGCCGGGGAACGTTTCTTGCACCCAAAAGCTGCCACCGCGCTGATCGCCTCCCTGGACACCGAAAAGACCGAACGCGACCGCCTGGCTGAGCTCTCCGTGCGTGAACTCGAAGTGCTCAAGTTGACCGCCATGGGATACACCAATCGGGAGATCGGTGAGCAGCTGCACCTGAGCTCCAAAACGGTCGATACCTACCGGCAGCGCGCCATGGAAAAACTCGAGCTCGAACATCGCACTGATCTCGTCCGTTTTGCCTTGAAATCGGGCCTGCTCAAAGATATCGATCCCGAGTGATCGATATCGCTCAAGATCGTCTTTCTCTCAACCACCCTGGCTCGGCAGGGTGGATTTTTTGTGGGGAAAAACCTGACAAAAAATCATCCAAAGCCCGCTAAACAGGGTGGCTGGTTTTTGCTATCGTATATCTACAAATATCAAGGTCAGAGCGCCTGGAAGCAGCCATTTTTTTCGCTTGTACCCCGTTCCGTGCATGGCGCTCTTGAAATCAGCCAAAAGTAAGGAGAAAAATATGACCGATCAAAGAAAGAAACGCTTGAGCCGCCGCGATTTCCTGCGCCTCTCAGGTTTCGGAGCCAGCGCGGCGGTCATCGCCTCCCTGCTCAAAACTGGTTCGGCTTCGGCTGGTAAACCGGGTGCGGTCTATCATGATCCTGCCGGTCGCCTGCCGCGCCCCTGGTGGGTGCGCACCGTGGATGAGCCGACCACAGAGGTGGACTGGGCCAAGATGGAGCGCTACAACGAGCGTTATATCCCCGAACTGGGTAAGGGCACCGTGCGTGGCGGAGGGTTCAGGGGTTATGTCGGTGAGGCAGAGGCGGAAAGGTACGGCAAACTGCGTGATGATCTGCTGGATAAAGGCGTGAAGAACAACATCCCTGGTTATACCCTCAAAGATCATGCCCTGGATGCTGCCTGGGATATCGATCCGAAATTGAGCTTCCTGGGGCCTCAGCAGGCAAAGACCCCCGCGGACTTCGGGGTGCCTAAATGGGAAGGCTCCCCGGAGGAGGCAGCCCGCATCATCCGGGCTGCCATGCGCCATATGGGAGCTGCCCACGTCGGCTTCCTCGAGCTGGACGATAACACCCGCAAGCTGATCTATTCGGTCGATCCGGATGGAAAAAAGCTGGTCTTCGAGGATGTCGAGGAACCATCCGAAGATGAAGAGAAGCGCGTCATCCCCCTCAAAGCGAAATATGTCATCGTCTACACTGTGCAGATGTCCGAGGAGACACTCAAGCGCGCCCCCACCGTCCTGGCTTCACAAACCACTTCACTCGCCTATATGCGCGGCCGTCAGATCCAATGCGGGACACAGGAGTTCCTGCGCGTCCTGGGTTATATGGGGCTGGGCGAATCCTCCACCAATGCTCTGGGAATTGCCCCGGCTTTCGGGGTGCTCGCCGGTCTCGGAGAGCTCTCCCGTCTGAACCGCCTCGTCACACCGGAGTTTGGTCCCATGGTGCGCGTCTTCAAGATGCTCACCGATCTGCCTGTTGCCACAGACAAACCGATTGATGCCGGTATCATGGAATTCTGCAAGCGCTGCAAGAAGTGCGCTGAAGCCTGTCCATCCGGCGCGCTCAGCTTCGATAGCGAGCCGACCTGGGAGATCCGCGGCCCCTGGAACAACCCCGGGCACAAAGCCTTCTTCGAAGACTCGGTCTTATGCCGCAAGGGGCAGATGGAGTTTACCGGCACCAACTGCGGCATCTGCTTTGCCGTGTGCCCCTTTGCCAAGAAAGACCGCGCCTGGGTGCACAACTGGGTCAAAGCAGGTATCTCTGTGGCTCCCGCCCTGGATAGCTTCTTCCGCAGCATGGATGACGCCTTCTCCTACGGCGCGCAGAAGAGCAATGAAGGATGGTGGTCGCTCGACCTGCCTGAATTCGGGATCGATACCTCTGCCACGGTGAAGGAGGCTTGAAATGTCCGACAAGATCACAATCCAGATCAACAAACGACGCTGGTACGAGTGGGTTCTGTGGGTTCTCTGGCTCTTCCTGGAGATCTTTTTATTGCAGAACGCCATCGCCAGCGGTCAGGAGCTGGAACCCCGCGCGGCGATGATCTTCTGGGCGTCGTTCTTCGTCCTGCTCCTGGTGGGTGTCATCGTCTGGTTTCTGCGGCGGGTGCGGACTGCAAAGTAACCTGACCGGGCGGTTTCCTTCGTATCCCCCAGTCTGTTTGTGAAGGGGGAGGTGCTCACCCCTCCCCCTTCACAACGTCTTGCCGCTTTTCATCTCTGATGACCAGACCGATCTCCTTGCCGGCTTTCCCCCGCATCCGCAAGAGCGGCTGCCGAAAAAACAATGCCTCCGCAGTCAGGCGCAGGCGTCTCTGGAGCAGAGATTTCTGGCTGATCCTGACCACTATCGGGCTGGTGATGCTCGCCTGGGGGTGGGGATACTTTTCCAGGGGCGCGGACATCGCCGCGCGCGTTCCCGAGGTCCTGCCGTCAGCCAAAACCATCGAAAACCATTCCGGGGTTTATTTTGGGTATGCAGAAGACGGATCGCTGGTCGGCTACGCTGCCAGCGGTGAAGCACCCGGCTACGGTGGACCGATCCAGCTCTTGGTTGGCGTCGCCCCGGATGGACAGATCATCGCCGCGCAAATCATCCAGCAGCGGGATACACCCGGGTTCTTCCGCCTGGTGCTGTCCAGCGGTCTGCTCGAAAGCCTGACTCACCATCAGGCGCTCGATCCCTTGCGCCTGGGCGAAGACCTGGACGCAGTGAGCGGTGCTACGTTGAGCGCGGAAGGGGTTGCCGCAGCGGCGCGACGCGCGCTCGAGCTCATCAGCCGGGAGGGCTTGAACCAGGAGCGGCCACCCGAAAATCGACCCATTGAATTGGGCTTCCCTGAGCTTGTCTTGCTCCTGCTCTACGCCGGTGGTTATTTCGGGCACAAGATGCGCAGCGGGGTCTGGAAACGGCGCATCCGCTGGACGACCCTGACCGCCGGGATGCTCGTGCTTGGGTTTCTCTACACCGCGCCTCTGACGATCGCACAGGTGATCGCCTTCGTTAGCGGTTACTGGCCAGACTGGCACAATAACCTTTACTGGTATCTGCTTATCGGCGGTATCCTGTTCGTCACCACGGTAGATGCCAGGAACCCCTATTGTGGCTGGTTTTGTCCTTTCGGTGCCGTGCAGGAGGGTTTGTCTGTCCTTTCGGGAGCGAAGATCTATCGGCCGCGCCGTTTGTCTGGGCTCCTGACATGGGTGCAGCGCGGTCTGGCACTGGCTGCCATACTGCTTGGGTTGAGCCTGCGACGCCCGGGCGTGGCTTCCTATGAACCCTTTGCTACCCTGTTCGACCTGCGCGGATCGGCTTTGCAATGGGTTTTTCTTATCCTTGTGCTGATCGCCAGTTTGCTGGTTTACCGTCCGTTCTGCAATTATCTCTGTCCGCTCGCCCCGGTGATCGATTTCATCGCCGCGGTCAGGCGTGTTATCGAGGAGGTGTGGAGGCGATGGATGCGTCCCGCGAAAAAGTCTCTCGGGAACAACTGAAACAGATGCTTCTCCTGACCTTTGTCCTGATTTGTGTGGTGTTGGTCAGCTTAATCTGGTGGCAAGCCCTTGCCGGAGATGGTGGGAGGACACCCGGCTATGTGCGATCCACGCCGCTCGGCGAGTCTCCGGCTGCCAATGTGACGGTTTCCCCGCCGGTCGACACGGAGAGCGCTCAGCCCGGCGGTAGTCTCCCTTCGACAGACCCGAGCCCGGTCGATCCTTACCTTCCGCCTGCGTTGCAGGCATCTCCACAGGGACCGCAACCAACCATGTCTTTGATGGATCAGTGATCTGATGACCATTTCTGAGAGACGACCCAAAAACCAGATCTCCCGCCGCGGGTTTATCAAACTGCTGGCGGTATCCAGCCTGGCAATGGGGGTGTCGCTGACCTCTTTGCGGCGCAGGCTGTTCTCGACCCGGCGTACGCCGGTGCATACGACGCGCTTTCTCATGGGCACGGTTGTCAACCTCACCCTGATCAGCTCAGACCCAACCTGGGATAGTCAGGCAGCCGAACTCGTCTTCTCCGAGATGCAAAGGCTGATCGCTATCTTCGATCACAGACAGCCACATACCCCGTTGGCGCAGTTGAACCGGCAGGGCAGCCTGACACAGCCTCCGCCTGAGCTTCTCGCGGTGATCGCACGGGCGCTGCATTTCAGCCGGCTGACTGGTGGAAGATTCGATATCACCATCAAACCGATCCTCGATGCGCTGCGCCAGGGACGCCCGGTCACATCGGGGATCCGTGAATTGGTGGATTATCAGAACATCTCCATCGAGTTGTCGGGGATCCGTTTCGCCCGTCCCGGCATGGCTGTCACCCTCGACTCCCTGGCAAAGGGCTATATCATCGACTGCGCAGCCCGGCTGCTCGAAGGATTGGGATATGCGCACGTTCTGGTGGAAGTGGGGGGAGATCTGATCGCCAATGGCCTGAACGCCCAAAACCTCCCGTGGCAGGTCGCCATCCAACATCCGCGGCGAGATGGCGCTGCCGAACCATTGGCCCTCGTCCCGCTTACTTTCCAGGCCTTAGCCACTTCGGGGGATTATATCGACCGTTTCTCCCAGGATTACTCGAGCCACCACATCATCGATCCCGGGACGGGGGGATCGCCACAGGAGTTAGCCAGTGTGAGCGTCCTGGCAGAAACCGCCATGGACGCAGATGCCTTGAGCACCGCCCTGATGGTGCTCACTCCCGAGACAGGGTTGGATCTGGTCGAAAGCCTGCCTGGCGTGGAGGCCATGCTGGTGGGTAAAGATCTCAGCGTCTGCAAGACCGGCGGATTTCCGGCGAGCGCGTTGCGTTCTCCTGGCATATAGGGGAAATTTTTGTGGCGCCTGTACCCTTCAGCCGGGAACTGGTCACTGCGTTGTCCCGCCGGCCTCCCTACGGATCCCCCGGTTTTTGAGTGCTTAAGCCCTCTTCAGCATTCCGTTCGCCCTCCGAGGTCATCTCCTCGCTGCTGCGCCATACGAAAAGCGCCAGATAGAAAACCAGACAGACGCCGATCAGGGTCACCAGCGAGAAGAGCGGATCGAAGTGGGTGGTGAGAAAGACCGCCGGGGCCGGGAGCACCGAATCGGGGAAGGTCACCACCAGACCAGCGAACAGGTTGTTGGCGGCGTGCACCCCCAGCGCCAGTTCGAGCCTGCCATCCCGCAGGGAGATCCACGCCAGGAACACCCCCAGGACGAAATATGAGGCGAGCACCAGCCAGAAATTCGCCGCCAGCTCCGGATTGAGCATGTGCGGCAGGGCGAAGAGAGCGCCAGAGCACAGGCTCAGGAAGATGCGGTTTCGGCTGATCAGGCTGAGGAATTGCACCAGATAGCCGCGGAAGAGCAATTCTTCCGTGGAGCTTTGGATGGGGGTCAGGACCAGCGCCACCACGGCAAAGGGGATAAAGGCGCGCGGCTCGAAATTCCATGCGAAGGTCTCCGGCCAGAGGGCATATTCGAGCAGCGAAACCAGACCGACCAGGAGGAACCACGCCAGGAAGCCCTGCCCCGCCCGACTCCAGTCCAGGCTGCTCTGCCAGGTGACCAGGCTGATGAACGGTCTGCGGTGGATCAGGACGACCGTCAGCCACAGGCCGCCGATCAACACGATGAAACCGGAGCTCAGCACCAGGAAATAAGGGATGAAGCCCAGCTGTCGTGCGTCGAAGACCAGCCGCAGGAGATCCTGCCCGCGCTGACCGCCGAGGGCGGCAAACATGACGATCAGGAGCACGGTTACCACGCCCCCCACACCCAGCCACAGGAAAAGGATCAGCAGCCCCCCGGCCAGGTAGCGCCAGAAGCTGCCCTTCCCCAGGCGGGCGTTATCCAGGTAGGAAGGTTTCCCTGTCAATGTCACCGAAAGATCGGTCCCTCCACGGCATGGCGCTCATATCGTTGAGGACAGCCGGGCAGCTTTTCACCGCCCCACGCTAATCCCCCCGCCGCTCACGCGGCAGCTGCGGGATCAGCCAGGCAAGGAAGGAGCTCTGTGAGCGCGTCTGCAGCAGGACCTTGCCCGGACCGCTCAGATCGACGACCAGCCCTTCACCGCTGAACAGGGTGGACTTGATGCCGCCGATGGTGCGCACCTTGAAGCCCACTCGCTCGTTGAAAGCCACCAGATGACCGGTGTCGACGGTGAGCATCTCTCCCGCGCCGAGCTCCACCTCGTGGATGGCGCCGTAAGACGAGAGCAGCACCTTACCGCTGCCGGAGGCGCGCAGCAGGATCAGCCCTTCCGAGGCGAAGAAGGTCTTCGCGCCGCCCCATTTGGTGTCGATCTGCACGCCCATCTCGGAAGCCACGTATGCCCCCGACTGGATGAGGAGGCTCTCATTGCGCAGCTCCATGGTGGAGAGGTCGCCCGGCAGTGGCGGGGCGACGTAGATCGTCCCGCCCTCGCCCGGGGCGCGGTATGTGTTCTGGAAGAAGCTCTCGCCTCCCAGCAGCGACCGGCTCAGGGATTTCAAGAACCCGCCGGTGGCTTTGGTCTCCAGCGTCACGCCCTGGGACATGGCGACCATCGAGCCGCCTTCGACCAGCACCTGCTCTCCGCCGGCCAGTTTGATCACCCCTAACGAGTATGAAGGACGATAGATGACCTCGATTTCCATAGTCTCTCCTTGTTGAATTATTTATCGAGAAAGCGTCCGAAGACTTGCCTACCCCGGCTCTATTTCCCGCCGGGAAGGGGGACAGGGGGTGGTTTGCGTCAGCGAACGCGCCTGTCAATTGTAACCCATGAGATGGCGTCTCGCCCTGCGTTTCTCTGGCATGGCGATGGACACACTTTTGGAGCGCCGAAGCAAGGCTTCCGTACCTTTCAGCAAATTTTGGCATGCTGAAGCAGGGCTTCAGCGATCCATGTTTGTCTGGTGAGGGATCGCCCGCCCTGCGGATGGCGCCGGGTAAATGGTGATCGGGCTTTCACTTTTGGAGCGCCGAAGCAAGGCTTCAGCACCTTTCAGCAGATTTTGGCATGCTGAAGCAGGGCTTCAGCGATCCATGATCGTCTGGCGAGGGATCGCCCGCCCTGCGGATGGCGCCGGGCTGTCATCACCCAGTGTGCCTCGGCTCAATCCCCTCTCTGCTTGAGGAGATCGCGAATCTCCGCCAGCAGCCTGACTTCCTCCGGGGGTTCCGCCGGCGGGGGCGCCTCGACCCGGCGGAAACGGGCGTAGCTGCGCACCACCAGAAACAGGGCGAAGGCGATCAACAGGAAATTGACCACCGCCTGGATGAAATTCCCGTAGGTGAGCGTCGCCTGTCCCACTTTGACGGCAAGTCCGGAGAAATCGATCCCGCCCAGGATGATGCCCGTGATCGGCATGATCAGGTCGTTCACCAGGGAGTTCACGATCGCACCGAACGCCCCGCCGATGATCACCGCCACAGCCAGGTCGATCACATTGCCTTTCGAAATGAAATCCCGGAATTCCCTGAACATTTCTGCCTCCTATTTGTGATGAGCGCATATATGGCTTTGCAGCTATCTCTCATCGAGATGGCGCATAGCCTATGGTGAAGCATCCCGACCCTGAGGTTTTCTGGAGGCCTGCCTGAGGAACCTGGCGATCGCCGAGTGGTCCAGCTCCGCCAGGCCCTGCGCGCAGGCCATGGTGAACATCTCCCTGGCCAGGCTGGCGCCCGGCAGCGGGATGCCGTATTCGTAGCCCGTTTTGGTGATCAGATACAGGTCTTTGCGCATCCACTTCATGGGGAAGTCTGCCGGGTAGTCATCCGAAAGCAGCTTATCCTTTTTACCGGCCAGGGTGGGCATTGCCACTGGCGAAGGCAGCAGCACCTCCAGCAGGCGCTCGCGCGGGATGCCCAGCCCCTCCCCGAGCGCCAGGCCCTCGGCGAAGGCGAGCATGCATTCGCCCAGGATCATGTTGAAGACCATCTTCATGGCGCTGCCCTTGCCGTTCTCGCCCATATGCACCACCTGCCCCAGGGCAGAAAACAGCGGTTGGCAGGCTTCCAGAACTCCCTCATCGCCACCGACGAAGAAGGTCACCTGCCCTCGCTCCAGCATGAGCTTGCTCCCGCCGATGGGCGCGTCCAGGAAGCGCACGCCGCGCCGGCGCGCCTGCTCAGCCATCTCGCAGCTGAAAGCCGGGTCCACAGTGCTGCAATCCACCCAGATGGATTCCGGGCGCAGATGATCCAGGAAGCCCGTCTCCCCCAAAGCCATCTCCCGCACGGCCGGCGGATCGCCCAACACGGTGAAGAGCACCTGCACCTGTGCGGCCAGCGCGGCGGGGCTCTCTGCCCAGGTTGCGCCTTGCGCCAGCAGCGGGTCGGCTTTATCCCGGGTGCGGTTGTAAACGGTCACCGGATATCCGGCCTGAACCAGACGAGCAGCCAGACGGCTGCCCATGATCCCTAATCCAATGACGCCTGCCTGCATCATGCTGCCACTCTCCTGAGGGGGATATATGCCATGTTACCATAGAACTGCGGGAGTGAGCTGACCTGGATGTCATCCGCAGCAGGTGCCGCGGCTTCCCTGCCATTGCGGGGGTTGCAGCGTTGGATGACGTCTCGAGGCGCTCCGGCCTGCAGGAGAACCTTGTCCGCTCATTCCCCACCGATTTCTTTTAGGATCTCCCGCACCGGCGTTATCAGCGCCATATCCGGCGGCTGCCCAGCCTGCTCACAGGCCTTGAGATAATCTGAAAGAAGGGCGCCCGCCAGGCTGGCGAACGCCTGCGGCAGGGCGCGCAGGGAGGGCGTGATCGCCCGCAGCCCTTCGCCGAAGGCGCGCGCCGCCTCAGCCGGGAGATGCATCGCGCTCAGGATAAGGCCGTGGGTCCCCAGGCTCATGGCCAGTTTGGGCTGGAAGGCCTGCGGGTTGGCGGCGGCCAGTTGGCGGTAGATGTCGGTCGCCTCCTGCGCCGCCTGCAGCGCCTCTTCGCGCCGCCCCAGCTCGG
>FWWM01001568.1_pt1 | contig 68243 bp, 51 predicted proteins | sample 2228351 | NCBI WGS metagenome assembly FWWM01 (sample SAMEA103939774, study PRJEB20133) | metagenome
GTAGCATTGGCTGGTGGATCAAGGAACGGTATCGCACCATGCGTGGCTATAAGAGCAAGCAGTCGGCGGTGAATGTCAGTCGCTTGCTGGCATATTGTGGGAATCACCTCTCCCCTGGCCTTGACCGGACGCCCCTGGTTGCCTGAACTACATAGCAGTCGCTCAGGCAGGACCCTCACCAGCAAAATGGCTTTACCAGAAGCGGAACAATCACGTAAAAGTGTGTAAGGGTATCAGCTACAATCATTCGAAAGTATAATAAGCTCTTGGAATGGAATCGCCGATCCCATGAAATTTGACGATTCTCCTACCAGGACTCTCACAAGCACAGGAGACGATGTATGAACTTCTCAATGTGGCGCAAAGCCCTGACTGTCATCCCGGAGGTTTCTAAAGAGGAATGGGAGCGTCTGGATGTGATCTCCCGCTGGTTAATCAGCACACGGGCTGCCGTGTTGTTGATGACGTTCCTCTCTGCCGCTTTGGCCGGCTTGTTTGCCTGGCACGATGGCTACCATGTTTCTGTCGGCAAATGGCTGTTGCTCGCGCTCGGTCTCATCTTGGCGCACGCCACAAATAACTTGTTTAACGACTTCACGGATTACGCGCGCGGCGTGGATAAAGACAATTATTACCGGACGCAATACGGGCCACAGCCCATCGCCGACGGTCTGATGACGCCTCGTCAGCATCTGACTTACTTTGCTGTGACCGGTTTGCTGGCCTTGCTCTGTGGACTGGCCCTGATTTTGCCGCACGCCAGCGATCCCATCCTCTGGCTTTTGTTGGGTCTCGGCGCTTTCTTCGTCCTCGCTTATACCTGGCCGCTTAAGTATCTGGCACTGGGCGAGTTGGCCGTCCTGATCGTCTGGGGACCGCTTATGATCGGCGGTGGTTATTACGTGCTGACCGGCGTCTGGAACTGGAACGTCGTATGGGCTAGCCTGCCTTACGTCCTAGGCGTAACAACGGTGATCTTTGGCAAACACATTGACAAGCGAGACGCCGATCAGGCCAAAGGTATTCACACTCTGCCGGTTCTCATCGGCGAGAAAGCGGCCCGTTATATCATACTAGCGATGATGATACTCCCCTACCTGCTAGTATTGGCCCTGATCCTCGTCGGCTACTTCACGCCTGTCCTGTTGCTGGTCTTCCTAGCGCTGCCAACCTTTCGGAAACTATATCCGGCGCTCCTCAAGCCCAAACCGGTACAGTGCCCACCCGGCTTCCCCCAAGGACAAGGCGGCTGGCCACTCTATTTTGCTCCGATAAGCTTTGTGAATAACCGCGCCTTTGGAAAATATTTCCTGCTTGGGCTGATGTTGGACATTTTTGTCGGTTGGGCATGGAAAGCCTTGTTCGTTTGAGCGAAGTTCTTTCTGCTCTCTTTCGCTTCATGAAGGAGATAATTTTGCGGTCAAATCACGCATGTGCTCGTTGAGCTGCTTTTCAGCCTCGGAGACATGCCACAGTGCCTCCTGTAAGGCCTCCCGTTCCAGCGCCATGGCCAGCATACCGCAACTGATCTCGAAAATATTGACCGTATTGTCCTCCAACCAGGGATCTTCCGAGATCAGAGGCCCGGAAACAGCCAACAAACCCCAATCGTGATCGGCTGTGCGCACTGGCAATACCAGGCAAGTCGTGATCTCATTGCGATTCGGAGAGGATGGTAGAAATTCCAAAGGTGGAAAGCGCGCGGCCCTGAATGCCGCCCCTACTTTCAGAGCAGTATTCCCCTCTCGCAGATAATAGCCCGCGATGCTCAGGACTGGTGAATGGTTACTTCCGCCAGGCGACCATACTCCCAGACAACCGGAGTACATGGCCGTCTCCCCAATCCATTCTACCTGCTGAGGTGAACCCTTAACCAACAACTGGCTTATATTGTACTGGCTCCGCAGTACCTCGCTTAGCGTCCGCTGCGAGTTGCTTTGCCGCCGACGGTACGAACGCATCAATTCCACCAGCAATTGAGCACGCAAGGATTGCAAACGCTGACGCGCCACTGCAAAATCCGAGCGGCCTTGAATCAACTGCAAGCCTACTGCCTCCAGAACGTCCAACATCTCGACTAAGGCTTCCGGGCTCGCACTCCGCATAGGCTGTGACGAGAAAACAGCCTGTAATATGCTCGCATCCTGTTCAGCCGGCGGCGCCTCGCCGATGCTGAGATCCAGCAGATGCACCAGCTTATCCACCTCCGGCCAAATTTGTGCTGGCGAGGGGTCCGCATTGAGCGACAGAGCGGGCAGTAAAATCTGGATTAACTCTTTAGCCAGCGAAGCACGCCAAGTCGGAGTATCCGAAAGAGGGTTCGCCTGCCGAGAGGCGCGCTTGGCAAATAAGCACTTGCTGCTGGATTCCCGTTCCACAAACGTCGTCGGAATAGTTTCAATCAAGGGCATTGCCGGTTGGCCGCTGATCTGATCTAATAGCAGACGGGCCGCCTTTTCGCCAAGTTTGTCACTATGTTGACGGACCGTAGATAAGGGCGGATTAGTAATTTGCGCTTCCGGAATATCGTCAAAACCAACAACAGCCACATCTTCGGGGATACGATACCCATGTTCGCGCAATTCACGCATGAGACCGATCGCCGTCCAATCATTGCCGGCAACAATAGCCGTGCAAGGTAACCCGGCCGACAACAAGCGTCGCGCTGCCAATGCCCCCTGCTCGGGCAAAGGATCGGTGGTCACGACAACCATTTGGGGATCAAATAGCAAATCATGGCGAGTCAGAATCTCTTGATAAACGCGGTAACGCTCTTGAATGTCGCCAATCGAGGTATCTCCCACAAAAGCAATACGGCGATGCCCCTGAGAAAGCAGGTGTCCCATAATGGCTTCCATTCCCTGCTGATTGTCTGGAAATACAGATGGGAACGATTGTTCTGGTAGGCGACAGCTAATCGTCACGATCGGTTTATCTTGTTGTGCCAACAATTCCAGACCTTGCGGATAGGTCAGCACTAGCCAGCCGTCCACACACTGGCGCGCCAGGTCTGTCAAAGCAACCTGCTCCGGCGTACCCTGTACAACCAGAACGTCCGTTTGACTTTCCTTGGCGACGCGCTGAACACCGCTTACCACCTGCTCAAAGAATCGTCCTGAAATGAAAGCCGTGATTAAGCCAATGGCGCGACGGTGGGACATAGCATATCCTCCAGAAGGGATGAGTTACCAGCCACTGTTCCCCTCCCCCCGAACAAGTCGAAAGCGTCTCTTTGCCGTGTAATCGAGCAAGCCGCCCTCACCAGCCCCTGCAATACGAACGAAGGAGAAGAAGACCTCGCCGGTCAAATGGGAATGTAGAACGATGCCCCAGGTAGCCGGTTCGCGAACTTCTACTCGTTCCAAAACTGCCCGAACAGGATAGGTGCCATCCAGTTCGATACCACTGAACGTCGGACTCTCAATCCAAAGATCGCGAACGACCAGGCCCTGAATCTCCCCCTGACTCGCCCAAATTTTTAGGGCTCCATGTTGTGCTTTGAACATCGGGCCGCCCGCGCGAATCAGCGAATTTCGCTGAACAATGGTCTCGCCCTCAAAAGGATTCGAGTTGAAATGTTGAGCAATCAGAATGCCAGGGTAGGTCACAACATCGTAACATAAATTATCCTCTATCCTGTTATCCCTGCCCCCGTAAATAGCAAAACAATTCGCTCGCCATGGAATTTGAACGGTATTGAACCGGAAGACATTGTTGGTATTCACGCCACTACCTTTGGGGGACCAGGAAGCCAAAGCATCATCGCCGGTGTTGCGGAAATGAGAATTCTCCACAATGGAATTGCTGGTGCCACTGCAAAAATTGACACCATCTGCAAAGAGATTGCGAAAGCGGCTATTCCGAATTACCAGACCGTTTGTCGGACCACCTACCCAATACCCCACCTTCGTATGTTCCACCCAGATATTTTCCAACAAGGAACCGCTTCCCGCTCCACCATTAAAACCGTTGTCAGGGGTTGCATCGTTGCGCGTCACGGTCTCTCCCAGAATAGCGAAATCCCGATAACGGCAACGATCGCCAACACAGTTGAAGGTAGCAAATGGTCCACGGATCACCGAATACCACATTCCTGCGCCCTGGACCGTTGTCTCGGCCACTTCTAGCGCCCGACTTAGACTCTCAAAAGTGCCCTCTGGAATCCAGACGCCGGTGCGCGCGGCGCGAGCGCGATCGAGGCAGGCCTGGATCGCGGCACTATCATCCCGGCCATCGTTTGGGATCGCACCGCAGTCTTCGACGAGAGAGAGGTATCCTTCTGGCCTGGTCAAAGGTGGTGGTACATATTCCAGGTCTATCAAATCAATCACGTAATACTCAGCGAGGTCATGCGGGTCCACCTGCAACTTGACTCGCGCCCCTGCCGCCACCTCGCCAATGAGAGCACGCGCTTCATCATAAAAATGATGAGCACCACCCATTTTCGGCACATTGTAGGTGTGTTCCTCGCCGCCATAGGACCAGGCATAGCGCGAAGTTAAATGGAGTTTTTGGCGGAAGGCACCATCTATGTACAAACTCAAAGTAGCCTCTAATCCTTGTCCGTCCTCCGAATCCGGGATAACGAAGCGAACCACGATGGCATTCGCGGCCTCCTTCGCCCGGAACTGAACGTATTGCCCCACTCCTTGTAACCGAACCGCACGCCGGCCGGAAGACTCGGCCGCGATGGTCCCAAAAGTGCGATCTGGCCCGAGAATCTCACCGTTTGTCATACCATCTTCGGCCTCGTACTCGATCCAGGGGAGCTCGGCGCCACGACTCCCTGGTGGACGCGCGGCCGTGGGAATCGTCACGACCTGCGTCGCCGTAGGCGTAGGCAGATTACCCCCCTCCAGCGGCTCGAAGGCCCAGCGCGCCGCGTCTTGCCTGGTTGAGACATCGCCGTACTTTACCTGCCCGCCCTCGACGTAAAGCACCTGCCAGTTATGCCAGACATTCCGCAAGACAATTGAGCCGCTCGCCGGCTCCATTTCAAGCGTCCAGCGTGGACTCAGCCACGTCGGCTCTACTGGAATAACTTCTACGAAATCTTTAAGATGTTCAATCGAAAGGTAATTGCCACTGGCGCGATTCCAGATACGTTTACTATCCTGGTAGTCCTCTATCACCCAATGCGCGGTGAACTCAGAGGGCGGCAACTCACCTAACATGGCTCGTCCGCCGCCATCATACAGGTATTTCTCCTCTCCCAGAGAACGAATGCGAACATAGGTTGCTGGTAGCGTTGCCGTACGAGAGGGAGCAGGTAGAGCAAGCGAGGTAGCTGTTGGCCCACGATCCAAAGTCGCAATCGGGGTTAGCGTTGCCGTTTCGGGAGAAATGGATGATCGTATTGCTTTGTCCGCACAGGCCGGCAGGAGAATCAAGACAAGCAGAAAGCCAATTCGAGAGAAAAGAAGAGAGCACGCTTTAGCCATACGTGATCACCAAGATAGGGTGAGTTGGGAACGAGAGCCCGTTCACGCGAAAGACATCCCGTTCCCAACTCGCTGCAAGAGGAGAAGGTACGCTGACACAGATTCATTTCAGTACCAGATCACCAAAGGCGGAGGTATTGTTGTAGTTGTTGATAGTACCCCACCAGACAGCCTGGGAATCGCGAGCACCGCCATTGTCATCATCGTCATAGCCAATGTCAAAACCTAACACCAGGTTGACCGACGGCGTAATGCCCAGGTTGCTCCACGGAATCGCGATCTCGACTGTGTAACCACCCGTAATGGCACGTACCGCGTGGAGCACTCCTGTTGCACTGCCTTGAGCGAACAGGCTGGAGTCATTGTAGCCCTTGATATACTGGCGGTCATACGAATCGTAGGTTGTGCCGTGATTGTGATTCGCGTCAAGGAAAATTTCTACCGCATCATCATCCCAGACGTTGGCCGAGTCATTGTAGCGATTGCCCTCCAACACTCTTACCCCTACATAGAGGTAAGTGCTATTCCAGCGCACAGCGAACGTGACTGTGTTGTTCGGGCTGCCAATTGTTGCTTTGGTCACAGCATTATTCAGTTGCCAGGTCGCTTCACTGAGGTTGCCATCCACTGTAATGCCACTAGCCTGCAAAGCGTAGATCACACCTGCTGGCGGAGTGGCGGTAGCGCCCGAGGGTGTGGTGGTACGCGTCGGGGTGCGAGTAGAAGTGGCGGTCGGGCCTGCTGGCGTATTCGTGCGCGTCGGCGTGCGGGTTGGCGTAAGAGTCGCGGCTAGTGCGAAGGTGAAGTAATTGATATTGGTTTCATCGCCCAGGAAGTAGATGCGCATCACATGTTGGCCGGCATTTAGGTAGACCGTCTGGCTGATATTGGTCCAGTTTTGCCAGCCACCGGTGTTCGGACAAGTAATCGGGCCGGTGACATCTACGCCGTCAAACTCAATACGGAACTGACCGGTCGAGGCCCCGGAAGCGACGCGTTCGGTCAAAGTATACGTGCCTGTTGTTTGAACATTGACCGTATACTCAATCCACTCACCGGTGCGCGTCCAACCCACGTTGTAGCCGCCGCCGGTATCGGTGGTGGTTTCGATGTCTACCCCCTCGGATGGGCGATACTGACCGCCATTGTTGGCCGCGTCGTTGTCGTGATAGGCTACTCCTTCGCCACCCAAGTCATAATTCTCAGCCTGAATCGTGCCAGGAATCAGCCAGGCGGTACCGCCATACGGACTCTGTCCAGCAGGCGTGTGGGTGCGCGTCGGCGTGCGGGTCGGCGTAGGACCACCGGGCGTCGGTGTGGGCGCTTGAGAGATAATCTCAATTCCGCTGATGAACGGATTATCCGCGCCGCCCTGACTAAAGGCAATGACAATCTGGCCATTGCTATTCGCAGTGGCGTTGAACCAGCGGCCCAGGGCACGCTTGTAACCCGCTGTCGCATACACATCGAAGCCGCTCAAGACAGTCGTACCGTTGATGGCAACGTTGAATTTGCGCGCCCCGACGGTCTGGAAGGTCAGCTCAGCCCAGTGCAGGAGCACAATATAGTTGGCGCCAGGGGTCAGGCCAGGTACGGTATAGGTAAACGAAGGATTCCAACGACATGTCTGATATACTGGCTGAGGAGCGATATTGGGATCCAGGTAACCGCTTGTATCTATGGCTGTTGAAGTATCCGAATACGTGTTCCCCTGATTGTAATAGGCATCCGCCAACCAGTTGCCGGTCGCCGAACCACCGGCGTTAATGGCAACCACTACCGTGCCGGGAATAGGGGTCGGTGTAGGAGTGGCCGTCGGAGTTCGCGTAGAGGTTGGGGTGAAAGTATTGGTAGGACAGACACCACCCGGACAGGGGGTATTCGTGCGCGTAGGCGTAGCGGTGGCTACCGGAGCATAGACTGGTGATGGGTAGGTGCCGCAATAGGAGGCTTGGGTAATCCAGGAACCATTTCCGCCGCCATCTACCAGGCTAAAACCGGCAGCACAATTGTAGAAACTAGCCCCGACACTACTTTGAGAACCCACTCCACTGACTGTGGTATTGATAAAGGTCGCAGAACCACTGTTCATGCGATTCTCGACAACAAACGTGCCGGTTCCAATAATCTGGTTGTTTCGGAAGGTAATGCCGCTGATGCTCTGGCCAATGAAATGGATGGCCTCATAGTTGCTGTCTATGATCTGGTTGTTCTCCACGTTAATGGTGGCCGTCATCGGCGCGTCCAAAGCATAGAACCAAAGAGCACCTGTGCCGAAATTCCAGGCATTGTAATAGTCCATGGAGCCGGCGCGGACAATCACGTTATCCCGAATCGTGATCGTACCGCTCACAGGATAAACGGGTGAGAAGCGATTGCCAACGTGAATGCCGCCGCCTTCTGCCTGCTGATCGGCAACGTAGTTGTTACTGACTGTAATATCGCGTCCACCGTAGATCGCAATGCCATTCGCCAATATCGGCATCTCGATACGGTTGTAGGTGAACGAGTTGTTTGCGTTGGGGCTGGAAGTCGTATCCGTATGGCTCCACATGGCCAGGGCATCATCGCCGGTGTTGCGGAAGAAAGACTGAGTAACGGTAGAGTTGGTCACCGCGCGATGAAAGTTAATCCCATCGGCCAACGTATTGCGGATACGCACGCCTGTAATGGTTAGGTTACTAAATGGCCCATCCAACCACATCCCGCACTTGGTGTGCTCAATCCACAGGTTCGTGAAGGAAGAGTTTGAGAACGCCCCGCCAATGCCATTGGTCTGATCGCTATCAACGCGACTGACGACCTCCCCGAGTATAGCAAAATCGGACAGGTGCACGTTGGTGCTGGGAGTAGGTGGCCAGTTACCGAAAAAGCCCATGTTGTTCCCCGACCCGACGACAAACCAGAAAGTCGAGTACCACATGCCCGCCCCCTTGATGGTCACATTGTTGACATGTAGTTGGGCGCTAATCTTGTACTTGCCCGGCGGTACCCACAGGACTTTACCCTGACTGGAAGCCGCATTAATTGCATTCTGCACCGCAGTGGTCGAATCGTTCACGCCTGTCGGGTCCGCCCCATAATCAGTGACAGAGATAGAACCAGCCGGTTGTGTGCCCGCCGCAGGCACCTGCTCAAAATCCATCAAGTCAATGACATACCAGGGGGCAGTATCCCCCGCATCCACCTGGACGCGAACCTTCGTACCGGCAGACATTTGTGGTGTCAACAGACGGACCTCATCGTAGAAGTGGTGAGGACGAACGTCGCCTGGATTGTTGTTGAAGGGGTAAGTGCCGTACTGGTAGGCGTACTTAGAGGTCAGCGGCAAATCGGCATAGTGGCTGCCATTGATGTACAGGCTAATCGTGGCATTCAAGCCTGTCCCATCCGCGCTATCTGGAATGGCATAACGCATCACAATCGAGTTCGCCGCCTGGGGCACTGTGAACTCCACATATTTGCCCTGCCCCTCCAGGCGTATCGCCCTGCGCCCGATGGCTTCGACTCCGATCCCCGGATAGGTGCGGTTTGTTGTATTGTCAATTAGAACGCCGTTCGTCGCGGCCTCCTCCGCCTGCACCTCCAGGTAGGGCATGTTCGTAGGTCCAGCGGCCATAACCACATGGGCTTTCCGAAAACCAGGCAAGGCGGGAGTTGCCAAGCCGAGGATACTCAGAAGCAGTGTAAGAATTAAGGCAATCACCATGACCTTCCGAAAAGTATTTAGCTGTAGCCACATACAAACCTCCTTTTCAACCCTAAACTTCTTTCAAGCTTCTACATCAAACACAAAGAACCTGTCTTATAGAGATCTCCAACAGTCTTCAACCGACAACCACCTCCTTTCACCAGCCGCCTGCCTGCCACAAATCTCTGAGCCAGAGAAACGCTCCCCATGGCAAGCCTGAGAGAACAGCCTCTTTTCCAGAAAACGAACTTAAAATGTCAGACCGCCTCTCATATGACGTTGCAAGAAGAGCACAGCCAGCGCGGGCGGTATCATGCCCAGAAATGCCCCTGCCATTTGCAGGTTCATCGGGAAGGCGCGCGTCAGGGTGTAGAGGCGCACCGATACAGTTTGGAGAGACGAGTCACGCAAGATCAGCAAGGGCAGGAGAAAATCTCCCCAGATACCAACAAAAGTCAGCAGGCCCAATACCAGTAAAATAGAAGAAGACAGGGGCAAGGTGATGGAGAAAAACATGCGCGCTGGCGAGGCACCATCAATCGCGGCGGCATCGTAATAATCCTGAGGAATCTGCTCAAAGGAGTTCTTCAACACCATGACATGAAAAGCACTGACCGAATACGGCAGCCAAAGGCCCCAATAGCTGTTTACCAAACTAATCCGAAGAATGGGCAAATTGGTTAAAGTCAAGTACAAGGGTATCAAATACGCGATCATGGGCACCGTCAAGGTGATCAAGATCAGAGTTTGGATCAAGGCCTTGCCAGCCGGCTTGAGGCGTACAAGACTGTACGCAGCCATGGAAGAGACAAGCAGGCGTCCAACCGTCCCACCCAGAGCTACATAGATGGTATTCAAGAACATTCCCCACATGTTTAGGCGGCGCCATGCCTCGGCATAATTTTCCCAATGTGCCTGGCGAGGAAAGAGATGCAAGCCTGGATCGAAGATCTCAGAACTGGTCTTCAAGCCTGCCGTAAAGGCAAACACAAACGGAAAAAGGTAGGCAACACCAACAACAAGCAAGATAATTAGGAAACAAGCGCCCAGGACGCGTCCTCTCCAGGAACGCCATTCGATATTGGACATAATGCCGCGTACGCTGCTCATACAATGCTCCTCGAAAGGTTTTTCAAACGTTTAAGAAGTGGTCTCCCCTCTGCGCGACAGCCAAACATAAATGGCTGAAAAGATGCCCAAGACGAACAGCAAGGAGACGCTCCAGGCAGAAGCTAGACCGAAGTCACTGCGCTCAAAGGCGGCCCGGTACATCTCTAGGACCGGTGTCAAAGTGCTAGTGCCAGGGCCGCCCATGGTGAGAATGAAAGGTTCCGTAAATACCTGGGAAACAAAAATGATTTGCAAGACCAGCATGATCGTCATGCGCGTCCGGATTAATGGCAAAGTGATGTAGAAAATACGTTGTAATGGCAGGAAACCATCTAATTCTGCCGCCTCATAGATTTCTACATTGATCTCTTTGAGAGCCGCCAAATAAATGAGTACCGAACCTCCAGCCCCCAGCCAGGTCATAATGACAATGAGAGATAGCTTTACAAGTCTGGGGTTCTGTAACCAGAGCTGCGTGGGTAGGCCCACCGCCTTCAAAAAACCATTCAGAATACCATCCGGCGAGTAAATGAACCGCCAGACCAGTAGAGCGATCGCGACCGGAATCAACGTCGGCAGATAGGTTATCACCTGGAAAATGTATCCATACTGACGCATTTCGTTAATCATCAGCGCCAGGATGATAGGGACCATAAAACCAAAAATAATGCTCAAAATGATGAATTCGAAAACGTTCTTCCAGGCAATGGCAAATGCCGGGTTACCAAAAAGACGCACGTAATTCAGCAAACCAACCCAGCCAGTAGGCCCGCGCAAGCCAACCTTCTGAAAACTGTATAAAACAGTCTTGAGAATTGGATACCAGGAGAACAAGGCAAATAGCACGAGCGCGGGTAGCAAGAAAAGATAGGCATAGAGCTGTTCCTGCACTTTCCCACGCGATAGAACTCTCTGCAACTTGTGAAAGAGAACCGAAGAAAACATACGTTAACGCTCCTAGTACTACTCATCAGGGAGGACGGATCGAGATGTCAACCCGTCCTCCCCTCATCCGAAGCAAATCTTATTGAAGTAGATCGAGCACGTTGGTCTGGAAGGTATTCTGAGCGTCGGTAAGCAGTTTTTCTACATCGGCGTTCTTATCCGTGACTATGGTACTAACTACCGGCCCCAGGATACCGTAGTAATCCTGACCAGCGATCAACGGCTCGAGCATGAACTGAGTCTGGCCCGAAACGACACTGTTCTGGAAGAGCACATACTCAACCGGCAGGTTGCTATACTGGGCTTCCAGAGCAGCCACCTGCGACTGGTAGGGATCCGTGTATAGCGGCACACTCGGTCCGCCCACAACGGTCGTGGGATCCTTCTTGCCAGCCTCATATCTCGCCATGATCTCATGGGGATCAAGTTGGGTCCAGATGCGGAAATAGAAGGCCGCCTCGATCTGATCCGGGGTCGCGCTGGCGCTGATCATGGCAACATCGCCACCCACCAACGAGACACTCTTACCGCTTGGGCCAGCCGGTAGCGGTGCAAAGGCAAACTGGCTCATGTCCACGTCTGCGAACGTCTGGCGAATCCAGATGAATTGATCGCTCGCCATCAGCGCCATGGCGGCATGGCCGGTCGCCAGCGCCTCGCCGTTCTTGGCCCAATCATTGGCCTCCAGCGGCAGAACATCGTACTTCCAGCGCAAATCATAGATCATCTTGAGGGCGTTCAACATGGCCTCATTATTGAAGCCAGCCTTATATGTATCGCCTTCCTTATAGGCGATCTCGGTGTTCTTGAGACCGAAATCGTAAGCGATGATCGTGGTATGCCAGCCAGCCGCCTTCGGATCACCAAAGATGAAAGTGAAGCCGGAGATACCTGCATCGCGATTGGTCAAGGCCTGCGCCATGGTTGCCAGTTCATCCCAGTTGCGTGGGGGATGATCGAAACCGGCTGCTTCCAGCATCTTCCTGTTGTAGGCCAACCCCATGGCATAGGCCTTCATCGGAATACCATAAATCTGACCATCCACCGTGACAATGCTCATCACCGAGGGGTTGAAGAGCTTATCGAGGCCATTCGCCTGGAAGTACGGCGTCAGGTCGGCGGCCACGCCCTGGCTTACCATTTTCGCAGGATCGGTCATGTAAACCTGGAAGAGGGTAGGCACTTGATTGGCTGCCACCAATGCCGCGAAGGAATCCGGGTCATAGCGATAATCTGACGGTGTGATGGTCACGTTCGGGTAGAGCGCCATAAAGCGCGCGGCTTGCTCTTCCCAGGCAGCCCGCAATTCCGGTTGGGAATCGGGGGGAGCGCCGGCAACTACAATCTCCACGGGCCGGCCACCGGCAATTTGGGCCGGCATCTGAACCACAGCGGGGATTGGCAATTCTTCCGTTGGCGTAGGCTGAGGTTCGGTCACCGCCTCAGTCGGTGCCTCGGTAGCCTCCACCGTCGGCGCGGCTGTCGGAGCGGCCGGTTTGCAAGCCGCCAACCACAGAATGCCCAGCATCAGAAGGCCCAGGAACGAATAGAAAGTTTTCTTCATAATCTTGCTCTTCTCCTTTCGTAATCATAGACTTTCGAAACAGGATTCCCTTGTGTTTTCGCAAGTACCCAATACGGTTTATTTCACCTCCTTTTCAGCAAAACTCGTACTTCATGAGGGACGGATGTCAAAACTGTTATCAGTATATAGAAAAGTCAGGTTGAGAGAGTATAAACATAGTCAAAACTCTGTCTGAACATAGTTGAACGTTCAACAAAAACATGGTAAAATTGCAAGCGGATTAGCCTGGTTATGGTTGCTCCACCCTACCCCAAACCGGATATGGGCCCATGGGACGACGAGCACGTCAAGGCCCTGCTCCGCTTCCCGCGTTTCCCTATGCGCCTGATCCAGCAAGAACCCTGGCAAAGCTGGATCGCGCAGCGCGGGGGATTGAAAGCGGTATACACCTACCTGAAAGAATATCCCCTTCCACCTAGCCATCGGCGGATCCTGGAGGTGGTGCTTTCCAATCCAGAAGCAGTTTCCAACGTCTACGCCGACCGCCTAAACATTAGCCGTGCGACGTACTTTTACCAATTGCGCCAGTTAATCCCTGCCCTCGTCCAGGCACTCAACGAATGGCAATCGAACGGGAAACAAGCCCTTGCCAATAACGAGGAAATCGCCACCTCCTCACCCATCCTGCCCGTACCCGTCACATCCCTGGTTGGCATGGATAGTATCTTGCAGTCCTTGGAGCACTGTTTACAGCGCGAGGACGTGCGCCTGCTGACCTTATTAGGACCGGGCGGAATCGGCAAAACGCGCCTGGCCATTGCCCTGGCACAACGCCTCAGCCCCTACTTCAACAATCAAGTTGGCTTTGTGGACCTCTTTCCCCTTGATGATGCCGGTAAAGTAGCCTCGCGGATCGCCCAGTCACTGGGCTTAAAACAGACCAATCCAGAGGCCTTGCGAACCTATCTGAGTCCGCGCACTTTTCTGTTGATTCTCGATAATTTCGAACATCTTCTACCAGCCCGGGCTCTCCTGGCAGAACTGTTGGTCACAGCTCCAAGATTGAAGATTCTGGTCACCAGCCGCATCGCCCTGTACATCTATGGCGAACATCAGTTTATCGTTCCTCCGCTCGCTCTACCCGCTGACAACATAAGCCTGGAAGCCGCCGCTCAGATACCCTCTGTCGCTCTCTTCGTGCAACGCGCCCAAGAAGTAAATCCGAATTTCACGCTCACACGAGAAAATTTGGTCGCCGTCACCGAACTGTGTCATCGCATGGAAGGCCTCCCTCTCGCTATCGAATGGGCGGCCTTTCAGACTAAATACTTCTCGCCCCAGGCCCTGCTGATTCGCATGGCAAATAAACGTTGCATTGATTTTCTGAGCCAGACTCCCCAGCGTCTGTTACCGGCCCATCAACAGACCATGCGCGCCGTCTTCGATTGGAGCTACAACTTGCTGACCTCCGAATTGCAGACTTTTCTCAACCGCTTGGCCATCTTCCCCCAAAGCTTCACCCTGGAAGCCGCGGAGACCATATGCCGCATGCCCGCTACTTTCGATGTACCAGCCGGCCTGGCATCCCTTATCGATCATAGCCTGGTAACACAAGACTCCTCGATGGAAAATGGTGAAGTCCGCTTCTGCCTCTCGGCTATGTTGCGCGAATATGGCTTGGAAAAGCTAGAAGCCGATGAAGACGTTAGTCTCTATCAACGCGCACATGCGGAGTACTACCTCCATCTTGTGGAACAGAGAAACAGCCTCATACCCCCAGACGCGGGAACCTCAATGGAGAAGCTATCCCTCGACTATACGAATTTCAAGACAGCTATTCAATGGGCACTGGACAACAACGAAAAGGAAATAGCTTTGCGTCTTATCGCCGCTCTCTGGGAATACTGGTTGTTCTGGGGAAATCCACACGAAGGATATCAACTGGCCCAAACCGCCATTGAACGCAGCCATGACTTTTACGTCCCCGTTCGCGCAGACGTCTTGCGTCAGATCGGTTGGTTGGCTTGCGAATCGGGAGATACTACTTCCATGCTGTGGGCCTTTCAAAACAGCCTGGAGATATCCATCAATCTACATGACTCCTATGGGATCGGCCTCTCCTTGCAAGGGCTGGGCGAACTAGCTCGCCTGCAAGGGCATTGGGAACAAGCGCGCGATCGCCTCCAAAAATGCCTGGCTCTGTTCCAGGAACTACGGGCCTCAAGGCAGATTGCCAGGACGCTAGAACTCCTCGGACGCCTTGAGTTTAGCATGGGCAACCTGGCAGAGGCCGAGACCTATTTACACCACAGCCTCGCCTGGCTACAACCCGATTCGAACCAATACGACACACCCGCTGTTCTGGTCCACTTAGGACAGACATTGTTCCATCGAGGGGCACTGGAACAGTCCGCCCTTGTGTTCGAAAAGGTTCTGTATCAAAACCCATGGCCGAATCCTGAACGCGCCCCCTTGCGCGCTTTAGCCTTGCACTACCTTGGCGAAATTGCTCTCTGGCAAAACGCAGATTACAGTCGCGCCCAGACACTGCTCGAGCACAGTCTCAGTATTAACAGGCAGAATGGCTATAACCGTGGGCTGGAATTAAATTACTTCGCCTTATCTCTGTTGGCTCTCCAAATTAACCATCTGGAGAATACTGCCGCCTGGTTGCGAGAGAGTCTATCCCTGCAACAATCCATTCGAGAACCGTGGCGTTGCATCACTCTGCTAGAAACGACCGCTACATTGCTGGTGCAACGTGGGGAATTGGTCGGCGCCGCGCGCTTGTACGGCATCGCTGCTAGCCTGCGCGCGAGATGGCGGATCGCCCCTATGCCCATCTACCAATCCCTGCACGCGCCCGCACAACGTACACTCCAGCAGCAATTAGGGAACCAAGCTTTAGAAAACACCTGGGACGCCGACCAAACGCTATCCCCCGACCAGGCCCTTACCTATGCACTCCGTTGCCTGGAACCGCTTGACAAATAAAATCTTGTATGCCATAATTTGTTGAACGTTCAACAAAGGAAGGTTCCTATGGGCGTTACTATCATTGATGTTGCCAGAGAGGCAGGCGTTTCACGTACCACTGTCTCCAACGTGCTCAACAATCGCGCCAAGTGCTCCGAAGCGACTCGCCAGGCCGTGTTGGCTGCCGCAAAGAAGTTGGGATACAAACCCAATCTAGTGGCGAAAGCATTGATCACCAATCGTTCGCGCCTGATTGGCGTTATTCTCCCATCCTACCTTGATAAGAACACCTTAACCAATAGCCCTTTCTATAACATCATTATTGACGGTGTGTATGCTACGCTGCGCCAAGAAGTCTATTACGATTTGATTATCTTCTCGCTACCCAGTCAACAAGGGCTCGCCCAGGTAAGCGACTGGATTGACGCCCGACGTGTGGACGGGCTCCTGGCAATTGGAGAATACGACGAGGGGTTCCTGAGAGAACTGGACGCCAAAGGAATCCCGGTCGTCCTGATTGACAATTATGCCCCTTCTACTTTTACGCACTTCTCCTATGTCAATTCTGACGATGTCGCCGGAGGTTACCTCGCCACACGACGCTTGATTGCCGGCCGCTACCATAAAATTGCCCTATGCTCCGTAGCTTTCCGGAGCCCTTTGATGCAGAAACGCTATGAAGGATATCGGAAAGCGCTTCGGGAGGCTGGCCTGGAGGAACATGTCATTGAAAAAGACGGCCTCCCTTTCGATATTGGCTTACAACTGGCAGAGACTCTATTGGCCCGTCAAATTGACGCCGCCTTTTGCACAGAGGATATGCTAGCCATAGGCCTGCTGCACGCTTTACTCCAGGCGGGGGCCCAGCTGGGAAGCGGCTTTGGCCTGATCGGTTTCGATAATATTCACTTCAGTGCCCAGGTCTACCCCCCTCTGAGCACCGTGGATCAAAGTATTTTCGAGAAAGGCGAAGCGGCCACCCGGATGTTGCTCGACATCCTCAGTGGGAAAAGATCCGCCGGCAGCCGTTTGATCCTGCCCGTACACCTGATCGAGCGCCAAACGGTCCGCTGATCTTCCAGAACTAGCTCGCCCTACACACCACGAGGCTATGACGACTCGCGTCGAAATTTTTGTGTTGAACGTTCAACAAATGGCACAGGAGCACGCACAAAACTATGGCAAAAACAGGTAATCGCTATCTTTCTCTACATCCGTGGATGATCGCCGAGGAAGGTTTTCACCCAGAGAGAGCAAAAGTTTCCGAATCCCTATTCTCCCTGGGCAACGAATACCAGGGCGTGCGCGGCTTCTTCGAGGAAGGCTATTCAGGCGAAAGTCTGATCGGCTGCTACCTGAACGGCATTTACGAAGAGCGCTTCCTTCGAGAACCCAGCGCCTACAAGGGTATTTCTAACCGTATCTGCTTCATGGTCAACACCGCCAACTGGCTATATACCCGCCTGGAAATAGACGGCGAACGCCTCGACTTGGCACGCAGCCGCATCTCCACCTTTCGACGAGAACTCGACTTCAAAACAGGAGAGTTGCGCCGCAAGCTGATCTGGGAAACCCGCTCAGGAAAGCGCCTACGCCTGGTCTTCTCCAGATTGATCAGTATGCAAGTCAAAGAACTGGCCGTCCAACAGATTCGCGTGACCCCCCTTGATTTTTCAGGTCAGTTAACCGTAACGCTAGGCGTCGATTTCTCTAAGCTACATCGTTCTTTCCAAGAGAACTTCTGGACATGCCCGCGCAAAAGCCCCCATAGCATCTTGGGCGTTAGTAAAAACATCAAGCATAAACTATTCGTGGCCTTCCATATTACCCCACAACTGCCTCCAGAAGCAGAATTCCTCGAAAGGGAACAATTTGTTGGATATCGTTTTCCTCTCGTGTTAAATCAAGGACACGAAGAAACCATCGAAAAGCTCAACATACTCTACACCCCCCGCGATCCGCTCCGCAGCGAAACCGTTGTCTGGGAGGAGGGAACCACCCTGTTTGAAAGACACCAAGGATCGCGGTATGAAACCATCCTCCAGCAAAACCGAGATGACTGGAGCCGCTTTTGGGACCAGTTCGACATTTCCATTAACGGCGACGAGGCAATTCAACAAGGCATCCGTTTTTGCATCTTTCAATTACGTCAAACCTATCGCGGACTGATCCCCGGCGCCAATATCGGCGCCAAGGGGCTAACCGGAGAAGGATACAACGGCAATGTCTTCTGGGACACGGAAATCTATTGCCTGCCCTTCTATTTGTTCCAGAATGCCTCCATCGCCAGATCGTTGCTCGATTTTCGATATAACACCCTCCCCAAAGCCCTGGAACGCGCGAAAGAATTAGACTGCGAAGGCGCCTGCTTCCCAGTAGCGACCATTGATGGCACCGAAAGTTGCACCCTCTGGCAACATGCCAGTCTACAGTTCCAACCCACTACAGCTGTCGCTTACGCCATCGGTCATTATGTTCGCGTCAGCGGGGATAAGGATTATCTTTTCTCCAGAGGCGCGGAAATGCTCATCCAGATTTGCCGCTTTCTTGCCAGTCGCGGTCAATGGTCGGGCCGTCAGAAGAAGTTTGGTTACTATGCCGTAATGGGGCCAGATGAATTCCATATGATGGTCAACCACAACTGCTACACGAACTGGATGGCAAAAAAGACCTTCGAATATACCTTGCAAGTGCTGGATGAAATGCGACGAGAAAAGCCAGCCCAATGGGAGGCTTTGCAGCGTTCCTTACACACTTCCCCCGCCGAATGGGAAACCTGGCGACAAATGGCCGAAAACACGTTCTTACCACGCGATGCCACCACAGGTATCTACGAACAACACGAAGGCTTTTTCGACCTCCCCCACATAGACATCAACTCCATCCCTGAATCCGATTTTCCCCTCTACCACCATTGGTCTTACGATCGCATCTACCGCTACGACATGATCAAACAACCGGATGTACTCATGTTTATGTTTCTGTATAGCCAGGCCTTTTCGCGGCAGGAAAAACGTGCCAATTATGACTACTACGCACCACGTTGCATTCACGAATCCTCACTCTCCCCCGCTGTGCATTCGATCCTGGCGATAGAACTGGGACGATGGCAAGAGGCACTCGCTCTGCTCCGTTTTGCCGCTCGCCTCGATCTGGATGACTACAACCACAATACCGACGAAGGCTTGCATACCACTTCCCTGGCCGCGGCCTGGATGAATATCGTCTACGGCCTAGGTGGCATGCGCTCGGATGGCACAATTCTTTCGTTTCACCCCGTTATTCCCTCCTCTTGGAAAAGTTATCACTTCCAGGTGCGCTATCGCGGCTCACTTATACGAGTAGAAGTCTCGCCGGAACGCGCGCGGATACGCATCGTAGATGGCCCACCGCTCACTCTTAACATTGCCGGTCAGACCCACACCATCGGCCAGGAAGGTGTGGAATTCCGCCCATGCCTATTGGAGCACTAGGATAGCTTCGCCATGGACCATGACTCCGACTGGTTCCTCATCGAAAGTGGACCGCCCGATCAGACCAGGGCAGAATTCTTGGGCAATAAGTTTTTGACCGGCAATGGCTACTTGGGCTATCGGGGCACATTGGAGGAATACACTCGAGAACAAAAAACCGCCACAATCATCGCTGGCCTTTACGACCAGGTCGGCGAGCAATGGCGCGAGCCTGTCAACCTGCCAAACGGTTGCTTCCTGCAAGTCCTTTACAAGGGTATCCCCCTCCACGCCCTGTATAGCAAGATCATCGAACACACCCAGATACTAAACCTGAAGGAAGCGGTACACGAACGGCGCACCCTCTTCGAGACAGCAGACGGCACACATCTCCTCGTCCAGGCGCGCCGTTTCGTCAGCCTAGAGCGACTCCCCTTAATTTGCCTGGAATATACGATCTCTGCTGACCGGGATTGTCGCCTCACCGTTCGGAGTGGAATTGACGGGAACGTCTGGGACCTGAACGGCCCCCATCTACACCAAATCCTCTGCCTGGAACAGGACGGCATCCTTTCCCTGGAAGCACGTACACAGGAGCAAAACATCCTGGTAGTCGTCTCGGAATGGCTGGAAGCCGGGAGCGATAGCCTCGAGATTCGGCAACAAGAACAGGCCATCTATCGTGACATCCCAATCACTGTTCAGGCGCACGAACCCGTCGTCTTGTATAAATTCATCGCCCACTGCAACGCGCTGGATCATCCCGACCCTCGAACTCACAGCCGGCAGATTTGTCTCCAGGCCGCGCAAACAGGCTTCGAGAGTTTACTGCAGGAACATCGCGCGCGTTGGGACGCGCGCTGGACACATTGCGATGTGCAGATCGAGGGCGACGAGAATGCCCAACTGGCACTACGTTTCAGCCTGTATCATCTCCTGTCCATCGTACCGACCCACACCAGCCGCATCTCTATCCCTGCCCGTGGACTTTCCGGGCAGACCTACAAGGGCGCCATCTTCTGGGATACCGAGATTTTCATGGTGCCCTTTTTCACCTATACCTTCCCCGCCCTGGCCCGCAACTTGCTACAATACCGTTGTCACACCCTGGACGGTGCCCGACGCAAGGCCAGTCAATACGGCTACCGCGGCGCCTTCTTTGCCTGGGAAAGTCAGGAAAGCGGTGACGATGCCTGCACCCTTTTCAACATCCAGGATGTACTCACCAACCGCCCAATCCGTACATATTTCCGCGACAAGCAAATTCATATCAGTGCAGATATCGTCTATGCCCTCTGGCAATACTGGAAAGCAACAGGAGATGATTCTATCCTGCTAGAGGGAGGGGCCGAGCTAGTATTCGAATGCGCGCGCTTCTATCTATCGGCCCTCTATTATTACCCGGACAGGAACCGTTACGAGTTACTCGACGTCACCGGACCCGACGAATATCACGAGCGCGTCCACAACAACTTCTACACCAACCGCATGGTTGCCTGTACCTTTGCCGTCTGTCAGCGCATTGCCGAGTACCTAAAAAGCAACTTCCCCGCCCAATACCGCGCTCTGATGGACAAATTAGATTTCGCGCGCGACCTGGTCAGCATCCAGCAGTTCTCGCCCCTTCTCTACATCCCTGCTCCGCAGCCGGATACAGGCCTCATTCCCCAATTCGATGGCTATTTCTCGCTCGAAGACGCGCCGTTGCCTGACGTCCTGGCGCGTAAACTCCACCCTAACGAATATCTCGGTGGCGGTAACGGCCTGGCTACCACCACCCAAATCATTAAGCAAGCCGATGTAGTCCTGGCCTTGTGTCTCTTCCCCAACGACCATGATACTACCATTCAGGCAGCCAACTGGGATTATTACGAAGCCCGCACCGAGCACGGTTCCAGTTTGAGCGCCTGTGCCTACGCCTTACTGGCTGCCCGAATCGGTCGCCCGGAGCTGGCCTACCGTTACCTCCTGCAAACGGCAACGATTGACCTGACCGGCGAAGGAAAACAGTACGTTGGCAACTTGTACATTGGTGGAACACACCCGGCCGCCAACGGCGGCACCTGGTGGGCACTGGCCGCCGGACTATGTGGCCTCACCTTCCCCGACGAAAACACCATTGTCATCGCTCCCCGTCTCCCACCTCATTGGCGAAAAGTGATTCTGCCGCTGACCTTTCGCGGTCAACGCTTACGTCTGACATTGACCCACCAGGAGGTCACCGTACAGACCGACGACCCGCTCACACGACCACTCTCCATCTCCGTAGGCGGTGCCACTTACCCGCTCTCTCACCAATGTGGTCTAACCATCGCGCTCTCGGAGCACGAACTATGACTCGTCTCATGCGCGCAGCGATCTTCGATCTCGACGGCGTGATCGTAGATACAGCCAAATACCACTACCTGGCCTGGAAACGGCTGGCTCAGGAACTTGGTTTCGAGTTTAGCGAACAAGACAATGAGCGCCTCAAGGGCGTCAGCCGCCTCCGCTCCCTGGAGATACTACTCGAAATTGGCGGACTACATGTAGATGAGACCACCAAACAAACCCTGGCTGCCAAAAAGAACGCCTGGTATGTGGAATACATCCGTCAGATGGACGCAAGCGAAGTCCTGCCCGGTGCGGCTGAGTATCTGACCCTCTTGCGAGACCACCATATCAAAATTGCCCTGGGTTCTGCCAGTCAAAATGCACGACTGATCCTGGAACGGTTAAACCTGACCGCCTTGTTCGATGCAATCGTAGATGGTTCTCAGATTCAACGCGCGAAACCAGACCCAGAAGTGTTTCTGCGTGCCGCAGAGACCTTGCGCATCCCTCCCCAAGAATGTGTCGTCTTCGAGGACGCTGAAGCCGGCATCGAAGCTGCTCGCCGCGCTGGGATGGCTTGCGTAGGTGTTGGCAACCCCATTACGCTTAAAGACGCCGATGTCATCGTCCGGGGGTTGGACCAGCTATTAGTCTTGTCAAGACCCATCTTCATAACCCCATAATCCTATCTCTCCAGCCCAAACGCCATCTTCTGGAACAGTGGATTATCGTCTTGACGAACAAGGGGATTTGCGGAGATCTTCGCAATCAGACCATACCTCCTCCCAAACGCCTGCCTGTTAGGACAGCAGTCGAACTCTCCGGCTTGTCTTCTTTGTTTTCCTTTCCGATATCTTCCCAAACGCCCCTGTTAAGACAGCAGTTGAACTGCTGTCCTAACACCTGAAAGGCCAACCGAGCAAGTTGTATACACATAGATAGGTTGGAGACTTGCGCCATCGGCAGGCAGTTACCGCTTTATAGATTTGTGGGTAACCACCAGCAACCCGACCATACCCTCTGCCCAAACGCCTGATATAATTCCCCTACTCAAAAAACTAATCTGCTCGCTCGGAGAAACCTATGACGTTCAAAATCACCTTTGGGACTGATGGCTGGCGAGGGACGATTGCCGAAGACTACACCTTTGACAACGTACGACGTTGTGCCCAGGGCTTTGCCAATTCCCTGTTGGAGCAGGGCAAGCAAGGGGAATGGGTCATCGTCGGACACGACAAACGCTTTGCTTCCGAACACTTTGCGGCCGCCGCGGCCGAAGTCCTGGCCGCCAACGGCCTGGGCGTTTACCTGACCAACGGCGCCGCTCCCACGCCGGTCATCTCCTTCTCGGTCACCCACAAAAAAGCCTGTGGCGCCATCAACATCACCGCCTCGCACAACCCTCCCAGCGATAACGGCTTCAAGGTGCGCAACGAATTCGGCGGCGCGATTGACCCACAGGGGTTGAAACAAATCGAAGCCCTGATCCCTGACGACGTACAGGCCGTCAAACGCACCCCCCTGAAAGAAGCGGAAGCGGCAGGCAAAATCGTGCGCTTCGATCCCGCCCCAGCCTACCTCCAACATATCGAAACCCTTCTCGACCTCCACCCCATCAAAGAGGCCGGCCTGACCGTGATGGTGGATTGCATGTGGGGGAACGGCGCCGGCTATTTCCCGCGCCTACTAAATGGCGGTCGCACGCGCGTCCTCGAGATTCACAACGAACGCAATCCGATCTTCCCCGCAATGCTTCGCCCGGAGCCCATCCCCCCCAACGTAGACGCAGGCCTGCGCGCGGCACGCGCACACCGCGCTGATGTCCTGCTCATCACCGATGGTGATGCCGATCGCTGTGGCGTAGGTGACGAGAACGGCGAATTCGTCAATCCGCTGCGCGTCTACGGGCTACTGGCCTATTACTTGCTGGAAGTGCGCGGCCTGCGCGGCCCCATTGTCAAAACCATCTCCACTACCACCATGCTTAACAAACTAGGCCAGCTCTATGACGTGCCCGTATACGAGACCGGCGTAGGGTTCAAGTACGTCGCCCCCAAAATGCTGGAAACCAATGCCCTCATCGGCGGTGAGGAAAGTGGCGGCTACGCCTTCCGCGGTCATGTGCCTGAACGCGATGGCATCCTGGCCGGACTGTACCTGCTCGATTTCATGGTGCGCACCGGACGCAAGCCGACTCAGCTCCTCGACCTGCTCTTCGCCAAAGTCGGCGGGCCACATTACTACGATCGCGTCGATCGCGCCTTCCGCGGCGACCGCGCCGAACGTGAAGCGCACATCCTGGCCGCCAACCCACAGACAATCGGCGGTTTGAAAGTGACCGAACTGGTCACTCTGGATGGCTACCTCTTCCGCCTGGAAGATGGCGGCTGGCTGCTCATCCGCTTTTCCGGCACCGAACCGATTCTGCGCGTCTACTGCGAAACTACCCACAAAGACCGCCTCCAGGCCATTCTCCAGGACGGGCTAAAGATCGCTGGCGTAGCCTGAATCGCCGTCCCAATCACAGGTGGCCTTATGTTGACCGACAGCCACTGTCACCTGGACTCAACGGACTTCGATGCCGACCGCGCCGACGTGTTGCAACGTGCACGCGCCGCCGGCGTGACTCGCATCGTGATTCCAGGCACAGACATCGCCTCCAGTCGCAAGGCAGTTACTCTGGCCGCTGAGGCCTCGATGCTCTACGCGGCCGTCGGCATCCATCCTGGCGAAGCCCAAAACGTTACCACTGCCGATTGGGACGCCCTGGAGGAACTGGCACAGCACCCGCGCGTCGTTGCCATTGGCGAAATTGGCCTGGATTACCAGCGCGAGACCGCGCCGGCCAGAGTTCAGCGCCAGGTGCTCTTGAAACAACTCGAAATCGCAGTGCGCGCCGGCTTGCCCGTCATCCTGCACATGCGCGAGGCAAGCCCAAGCCAGGAACCCCGCTGTGCCCGTGATCTGCTCGCCATCGTCCAGGAGTGGACACAGACCATCCGCCAGCGCGCCGCCTCCGAAGCGAATGCTCGTCTCCAACGTCTGGCGCGTCATCCGGGCGTGTTCCATGCCTTTTCCGGCTCCTTGGAGATGGCTCAGGAAGTCATCCTGCTGGGCTTTCTCATCGGCGTGGGAGGCGTGGTGACGTTCCAGAACGCCCGTCTCCGCCAGGAGATTACCGCCGCCCTGCCCCTGGAGCACCTGATGCTGGAAACCGACGCGCCCTACCTCACGCCACACCCCTGGCGTGGCCGGCGCAATGAACCGGCCTATCTGCGCCTGATTGCGAATAAAATCAGTACACTTCATCAGCGCGACGTAACCGAAATTGCCGCCACTACCTCCGAAAACGCCCGACGGTTATTTGCCTGGGAGTACTTCCTTGGAACCTAATTCTTTTTTGGAACCGGTCAAAGAACAACTGGCACGCGTCGAAGAGCGCATGCATGCCCAGGCACAGGAGGTCCATCCCAGCGTCCAGGCCGCGATTCACCATCTGATCTCGGCCGGCGGGAAACGCCTTCGCCCAGCACTGGGATTACTGATCGGCAGGATGTTGGACGGCCCGGTGGAAGATATGATCACGCTTGGCGCCGCCGTCGAGCTCCTGCACACAGCCACCCTGGTCCACGACGACCTGATTGACGGCGCTCTGCTGCGACGCGGCATTCCCACGCTCAATGCCCGCTGGTCAGCGGCGGCCACAGTGCTAACCGGCGATTTTCTCTTTGCACGAGCCGCGGCGCTGGCTACAGAAACCGGCCATCTTACCCTGATGCGCCTCTTCGCCGAAACCCTGGCTATCATCGTCAATGGCGAACTGACCCAACTCTTCTCGGACCGCGGTTCCATTGACCGCCAGAATTACTATCGCCGGATCTATGCCAAAACCGCCGCCCTCTTCGAGATGACCAGCCGCTCTGCCGCCATGCTCAGCCAGGCCGAAGACGATACCGTCGAAGCCATGCGTGCTTTCGGTTACAAACTGGGCATGGCCTTCCAGATCATGGACGACATCCTGGACTTCAGCGGCGACCAGACCGCCCTGGGAAAACCTGTCGGTTCCGACCTCCTCCAGGGTATCGTCACTCTACCGGCGATCTACTACGCCGAAGCCCACCCCGACGATCCGGATGTGTTATGCCTGACCGGCACACACTTTTACAGCGAACACGAACGCATGGAACGCCTGGTAGAATCCGTGCGCCGCAGTAACGCCATCCAGCATGCCTACGGCGAGGCGCAGCAACTCATCCAGGAAGCCCTCAGCCACGTGGAACCAATGCCCGCCAGTCCCTATCGTACTGCGCTAGAGAATCTGGCGCACTATGTCATCCAGCGCAAGGTCTGATCTTGTCTCGTGTCCGTTCGTATGACATGAAAACCTCCGATTTCGATTATCATCTACCGCCAGAATTCATTGCCCAGACTCCCATAGAACCGCGCGACGCAGCGCGTTTGCTGATCCTGCATCGCGCCAGCGGCAAGCTGGAACACCGCGTTTTTCGCGAGATCGGCGAATACCTCCAGCCCGGCGACCTGCTGGTACTCAATCAGACGCGCGTCCTGCCAGCACGCCTTTTTGCCCGCAAGCCCAGCGGCGGTCGTGTCGAACTGCTGCTACTACGTCAACGCGATACCCTGACCTGGGAAGTGCTCATCGGCGGAAAACACGTCCGCCCCGGAACGCACTTGCAGCTCGAATCTCGCACTGGTGAAATCACCTCGCTCCAGGCCGAGGTAGTAGAATCCCTCAACGGTGCGGAGCGTTTGATTCGATTCGCACAGTCTATCGAGCCGTACCTGCCTGACTTGGGACATGTCCCCTTACCACCTTACATCCATGAGCCCCTGTCCGATCCCGAACGATACCAGACGGTCTATGCGCGTCAGGATGGGTCAGCGGCTGCGCCAACAGCCGGTCTGCATTTTACCCCGCGTTTACTGGAAGAATTGCAGGCTCAGGGCGTACAAGTTGCTTACGTTACCCTGCACATTGGCCTGGATACCTTTGCACCAGTCACGGTCGAGGACCCGCGCGAACACCGCATCCATACCGAGTGGTGCCAGCTACCCGAGGAGACAGCACAGGCCATCAACCGCACGCGCGCCAGCGGACGGCGCGTCATCGCCGTCGGAACAACTTCGGTACGCACTTTGGAAAGCGCCGCGCAGCATTCCCGTAGGATCGATCGGTCGTCCCCAATCCTGCCGTACAGTGGAAACACGAATCTCTTCATCCTTCCAGGTTACCAGTTTCGCGTGGTGGACGCCATGATTACCAATTTCCACTTGCCGCGTTCCACCCTGCTCATGCTGGTCAGTGCCTTTGCCGGCCGCGAGACGATCCTGCATGCCTATCAGGTTGCTATGCAAGCTGGCTATCGCTTTTACTCCTTCGGTGACGCGATGTTCCTCTGCTGAATATATTCCCCGCGCTGCGAGATTGCCCATGAATCCCAAAACCATCTGCCTCATCCCCGGTGACGGAATCGGCCAGGAGGTAATCCCGGCCACTGCCGAAATTCTGCAAGCCATGAACCTCGACCTCAAGTTCGTAGAGGGAAAGGCGGGCTTTGCCTGCTTTCAACAATGTGGCGACGCTTTGCCCACGGAAACTCTATCACTGGCCCGCCAGGCCGATGCCGTGCTTTTCGGTGCCACATCCTCTCCCTCGACCCCGACGCCTGGCTACCGCAGCCCGATTCTGGCCTTGCGTCGTGAGTTCGACCTGTACGCTAATCTGCGCCCGGTCTTTTCCCTGCCAGGCGAATTCTCACGCCCTGGGATCGACCTGTTGATCGTGCGGGAAAATACCGAGGGCCTATATAGCGGGCGTGAACGTCGCGAAGGCGATACCGCCATTGCCGAGCGCGTCATCACCCATCGCGGCAGTGAGCGCATTATGCGAGTTGCCTGTGAGCAGGCTCGTCAGCGCGCCCAGACGCGCGGCCGTCCAGCAACGGTGACCATTGTCCACAAGGCCAACGTCTTGAAGATCACCGACGGTCTGTTTCGCGAATGCGCCCTGCAGGTTGCCGCCAAGTATCCCGACATCACCATCCAGGAATTGCTGGTAGATGCGGCCGCCATGAAACTGGTCAAGTCACCACAATCTTTTGATGTAATCGTGACGACCAACCTCTTCGGCGACATCCTCTCAGATGAGGCCAGCGCCCTGGTCGGTGGGCTTGGAGTTGCGCCCTCCGCCAACCTCGGTCAGGGAACACCCGTGTTCGAACCGGTGCATGGCTCGGCACCCGATATTGCCGGACAAGGCATCGCCAACCCCGTTGGCGCCCTGTTCTCGGCAGCCCTTATGCTGGAAACTTTCGGTGAGGCTGAAGCGGCCATCCGTTTGCGTCAGGCGGTGCTAGCCACCCTGGAGGCTGGTGTTCGTACGCCCGATTTGGGCGGCTCGGCAACCACGGCCCAATTCACCCAACAAGTCCGCTCTCGCCTGGAGTGAGCAAGCATCCAAACAAAGCGGAGTTCCTCTGTGGACGAATTGGAGACCTTAATCCGTCTGGTAGAGATTTACAGTCCTTCTGGTCAAGAACGGGCAGCCGTGGAGTACCTGGTGAGGCGCATGGACGATCTTGGCTATACGCAAGCCTTTGTGGACGAGGCCGGCAACGCCGTCGGCATCCTGGGAAGCGGCCCACGCCAGATCGTCCTGCTCGGCCACATTGACACCGTGCCCGGTCCCATCCCCGTCCGCGTCGAGGAAGGGATTCTCTATGGACGCGGTAGCGTAGACGCCAAAGGCCCGTTGGCTTGCTTTACCGACGCCGTCGCACAACTAGGCGAACGCCCAGGATGGCAGTTCATCGTCATTGGCGCGGTAGAAGAAGAGCGCGACTCCGATGGCGCACGCTACGTCGTAGAACGCTACCACCCTGCCTACGCCATTATTGGCGAACCGAACCGTTGGGACCGCATTGCGTTAGGGTATAAAGGTAGCGCCTGGGCTGAGATTTCCTTCCGCCGCGCTCAGGCGCACACCGCGGCGAGTAAGGAAAACGCCTGCGAAGCCGCTGTCCGCGCCTGGCAAGTTATCCGTGCCTCCGCCGAGGCTTTCAATCGCGAGCGCAAGCGTGCTTTCGATCAACTCCTGGTCAGTTTGCGCGGGATTTCTTCCGGCGATGAAGAGTACCAACAATGGGCGCGCTTGCACGTAAACGCCCGCCTGCCGCTGGATGTACCGCCTTCGGCCTGGTATGAAACCCTACAGGAAATTCTAAAAGACTTTCAACCCTTCCACGCAACCTTAACCCCCAGCGGCTATGCCTTGCCAGCCTGCGAATGCCCCAAAAATTCTCCGTTGGTGCGTGCCTTTCTGGCCGCCATTCGCGCCGCCGGGGGGCAACCAGCCTTCGTCTACAAAACCGGTACGGCAGATTTAAACCTCGTTGCGCCCGTGTGGCAATGCCCAGCACTGGTGTACGGCCCAGGCGATTCGACCCTCGATCACACGCCTGATGAGCACATTTCCCTGGATGAATTCCAGAAAGCCGTCCGCGTCCTGAAAGACGCGCTCTTGCGGTTGTAAGGATGTTGCCCCTCACCATTCCCAAAATCGCCTGCGATCCAGGCGGTGTAGGCCGGCCTCTTCTGCCAGGCGAATTGCTTCCTGGTACTCATCAGGGCGAACCGGACGCGCCAGTTCCGGATACAGATTAGCCCGATACGCCGGCCGATACTGATCCATGAGGTTGAGATACGTGTTGGGGGAAATTTCGTTCGCCAAAAAGCGCACGATCTCTGCCGTCCCGGCCAATCCTCCCGGCAGGATGAGATGACGCACCAGCAGACCGCGCTGCGCGACCCCGTGTTCATCCAACTGCAGGTCACCCACCTGACGGTGCATTTCCCGCACGGCCGCCTGATTCACAGCAGGATAATCTTTAGCCTTGGAGTAGCGCTGCGCAACCGTCGCGTCGGCATACTTCATGTCGGGCATATAGATATCCACGGCCCCATCCAGCAGGCGCAAGGCCGTCAGGGAATCATAGCCGCCGGTATTGTAGACCAGCGGAATCCGCAAGCCGGCCTGAGCCGCGATGGCAACAGCGGCCAGAATCGGCGCCACGACGTGACTGGGGGATACCAGGTTGATGTTGTGACAGCCCATTCGCTGCAATTCCAGCATCATGGCCGCCAGGTCTTCCGGTTCGACCTCATCCCCCCAGTCGCTCTGACTGATGTCATAATTCTGACAGTACTGACAATGTAAGTTGCAGCGCGTGAAGAAAATTGTCCCTGACCCACGCCAGCCGCGCAAGGGGTCTTCCTCGCCGAAATGCGGGCCGTAACTGCTGACACGGGCACGTTCCCGTGTGCGGCAAACGCCCAATTCACCCTGACGCCGGTTTTTGTGGCACTCCCAGGCACACAAATCGCAGCAGGTCAGGTGATCATACGCCTCCGCCACCCGCCGCCTCAGTTCCCCAGAACGCAACAAGGAAAGGTAAGCCGGCGCAAACGTTGTCACGCACACTCCTTGCTTGTAATTTTACCGAACTCTAGCATATGGGCGGAAGCAAACGATTGTCCACTGGCCTGCATCCAACCCCCATGGTCTACTGCCCGCCGCCCAGCGGCTGTCCGTGTAAGGTACTCAAACTATCGTTTCCTCCGTTTATCAGAGTTCTCCCATAAAATCCAAATCTTGTTAGCTTAGTTAGGTAGCGCAAGTCTCCGACCTATCTATTCCCCAAGAGTAGGGCAAATTTCCAATTTGCCCAATCCTTTGCCTTATCCCGCGAGTCAGAGCCTCGCGCCGCAACCACTTCCCATGCAGATGGCCTGGTAAAGTTGAGACAATCCCTGCTTGGCCTGCGTTAGGACGGCAGTTGAACTGCCGTCCTAACCCTAATGCCGTTGAACTGCCGTCCTGATGGGAGGATTAAAAAGCGACTTCACACCGCCGCCCACCGCTTAGCCATCCATTCGACTATAATTACCCCGTGTCTGCGCGCGGCATCATCCGGCAAGTTTTCATCCTGGCCGTCCTTGGCCTGCTCATCCTGGCACCCTCCTGGGTTGTCGGGTGGAGCGAAGTGCAGCGCGCCCGTCGGCTGGTAGCTGCAGGTCAGGTTGGCGCGGCCGCTACGGCATACGCTTCAGCCGCGAAACGTCTGTTCTGGCAACCGCAGTTATGGGAACAGGCCGGACAACTTGCCCTCGCCAGCGGTGATCCTGCTCTGGCCTGTCGCTATTTTGCTTCCGCACGGGAACGCCATGCTCTTTCGACTCAGGGCTGGATCGGCTGGGGCGATGCTCTTTACCAACTAACGGACACCGAGCAGGCGCGCCAGGCCTGGCAGCAAGCTCTACCCGAACCCGAAGCCCATCGTCGTTTCGCACGCCTCGCCATGCAACAAAGGAACTTTGCGGAAGCCATAACCCACTGGCAAAGCGTGTTGAAGCAACGCCCCGAAGACATCGAAGCCAACTACCACTTGGGCTTGCTACTGGCCGCCACCCAGCCTCATCAAGCCCTATCCTATCTCATGCACGCCGCCCAACTCGACTCCGGGCTTGCTGATGCGGTACACGCCTTACGAACCAGTTTGAACCAGGCTGGTCGTGAGCCGGCCTCCTGGTTCTTTCAAGGTGGTCTGGGATTAGCCAGTATTCAGGAATGGGAACTGGCCGAGGAAGCCTTTCGTCAGGCACTCGCCCTGCAACCAGATTGGGCAGAGGCCTGGGCCTGGCTGGCCGAATCGCTCCAACAACAAGGAAAGGATGGTCAGCAGGAATTGGCACAAGCCCTGCGCCTCCACCCCGATTCGGCCACCGTGCTGGCGATCTACGGGATGTATCTGCAACGCCAGGGCAAACCGGATCAGGCCATCGCCACCTTCCAGACCGTCCTCCGTTCGCAACCCACTGAAGCCGCCTGGTGGGCTGCGCTAGCCAGCGTCTACGAACAAGAAGGCGACTTGATCCGGGCTCTTGCCCACTACCAAAAAGCCGCTCAACTGGCGCCTGGTGAGACAACCTACTGGCGCGCCTTGATTCGTTTCTGCCTCCGTCACCATGTTTACGTTCAAGAAGTCGCCCTCCCTGCCGCACGGACACTCTTCGACCTGGCACCAGATGCCTGGTATTCCCAGGCCCTGTTCGGTCAGGTTTTACTGGAGATGGGTGACATCCCCGGCGCGCAAGCCGCCCTGCAACAAGCCCTGACGCTCGCCCCTAACCAGGCAGAAGTCTACCTGGCCCTGACCATGCTCTACCTGCAAAAGGGCGATTCCCTGGCTGCCTGTCATGCTCTGCAACGTGCCAATATACTGAACCCTGCCGCTTTATCCTGGGAAATGCAACGTCTCCGGGAACAACTTTGCCCACCGCACTAAGGCCATGAAGCTCACTCGCTGCCTCTCCCTGCTCTGTCTCCTGCTGGTGGCCTGCGAATTAGCCGATTTCTCCGCTTCGCTGGCCCAACCTGGGCAAGTTTTGCTCCAGGAAGATTTTTCGAGCACCAGCAGCGGCTGGCCGAGTCGCACGAGCGAGGCAGGGACAATGGATTACTTCGCTGGCGCCTACCGGATTCAGGTCAATGTGCCAAATTACAACCTGTGGGCTGTGGCCGGGCATGAATACACCGATGTCCGCTTGGAGGTGGACGCTGGCCCACTCAGCGGCGTGCTGGAAAACCGCTTCGGCCTAATCTGTCGTCACCAGGACAATCAGAACTTTTACTTCTTCGTCATCAGCGCGGACGGTTACTATGGTTTGGGCAAGGTCAGCGCCGGGCAATTGACTCTCTTCAACCGGGAGATGATGAACCTGCACCCCGCTATCCAGCGCGGCTTCGCCTCCAACCATCTGCGATTGGACTGCGTGGGCGACACACTGACCGCCTACGTGAACGGTCAGCCGATTGACCAGGCACGCGATTCCCAACTCGCGCGCGGGAAAGTGGGCTTACTGGCCGGAACGTTCGAATCAGTCAGCGCAGATGTTGTTTTCGATAACTTCCAGGTCGTGAAACCATGAGGGTTTTTCTCGATACCGTCGGTTGTCGTCTCAATCAGGCAGAAATCGAACGCATGGGGCGCCAATTGCGCGCGGCTGGTTGTGAAATCGTCGCTTCCGCCGACGATGCCGATTTCGTTATCGTCAACACCTGCACGGTGACTAACGAGGCCGCATCCGATTCGCGCGCGGCTGTCCGCCGCGCCGCTCGTGCCGGCGCGAAAAACATCCTCGTCACCGGCTGCTGGGCCACGCTCGAACCGCAAGCCGCCGCGGCGCTTCCGTCCGTTACCCGGGTGATTCCTAACTCTCAAAAGGATCACCTGGTCGCAGACCTGCTCGGCCTGCCGGAGGAGATCTTCGACCGCGAGCCACTGGCGCGCGAACCCTTGCCTGGGTTACGGGCGCGTACACGCGCCTTCCTGAAAGTTCAGGAAGGCTGCAATAACGCCTGTACTTTCTGCGTCACGCGTCTGGCGCGTGGGTCATCCCGCTCCCTCCCTATTCCGGAAGTACTGGCTGAGGTCCAGGCAGCGCTAGCTGGTGGGACAAAAGAGATCGTCCTGAGCGGGGTACACCTGGGCGACTGGGGCCAGGGCTTGCCCCATGAACCAGGTCAACCCCCGCTTTCCCTGAAGGACCTGGTGGCTGTTTTGCTGCGCGAGGCGCCCATCCCCCGCCTGCGACTCTCCTCGCTGGAACCCTGGGACCTGCCTGCTGACTTCTTTTCCCTGTGGTCCGATACCCGCTTGTGCCGTCACCTGCACTTGCCTCTTCAGTCAGGCAGCGCTAGCGTCCTGCAACGCATGGCACGGCGGGTTACTCCACAAGGATTTGCCATGCTCGTCGAAGCCGCGCGTCGGGCGATCCCCGAACTCGCCATTACCACCGATGTCATCGTTGGCTTTCCAGGCGAGAGCGAAGCAGAATTTCAAGAAACAGTCGAGTTCGTAAGAAAGATGGAGTTTGCGGGTGGGCACGTCTTCGCTTACTCCCCGCGTCCGGGCACAGCTGCCGCCAGGATGGATGGGCAGATTCCGCCTGAGGTCAAGAGGGAACGTAGTGCGATCCTGCGCCGCCTGTTCGCCGAATCAGCCGCGGCGTACCGCCGTCGTTTCTTGGGTCAACGCGTGAAGGTGCTGTGGGAATCCGCCTGGCCTGCGCCAGAGGGCGGCTGGCATCTAGAGGGGTTGACCGATACTTACGTGCGTGTATCTGCCCCGGCACCTCAACCCCGCTGGAACGAAATAGATGAGGTAAAAATTGTCCGCGAGGAGGCCAACCGCCTCCTGGGACACATCCTGTGACGCTCCTTACTTGACCTCGTCCAATTCGCGATGCTTTTTCAGTAGAGCCTGGACGATTCGCTCGGCCGCGTGACCATCGCCAAAGGGACTGATGGCTTTTGCCATGGCCAAGTAGGCGTTGGCGTCGTCGAGCAAGGCATTGGCGGCGCGGAGAATTGCCTCCGTCTCTGTACCGACCAATTGAAGAACGCCCGCTTCCACGCCTTCCGGCCGTTCGGTCACGGCGCGCAGCACCAAAACCGGCACGCCAAAGGTCGGTGCTTCCTCCTGCAGCCCACCCGAATCAGTCAACACCAAAGTCGCATTCTTCATCAGATGCACAAGAGGCAGGTAATCCAGGGGAGGCAACAGCGTCACATGCGCCACATCTCCGAGGAGGCGGTGAACTGGTTCCTGGACGTTCGGGTTGAGGTGGACGGGATAGAGGATTTCCACGTCCCCGCGCCTGGCCAGTTGACGCAAGGCATGACAAATATTCTCCAGGGGACGCCCAAAGTTCTCGCGCCGATGAGCAGTGACCAGAATCAGTTTCCGGCGCGGGTCGCCACCGGGCACTTTGCCCTCCAGGCCCAGGCGCGTCAGGAGAGTCTGTACCTGGGAGGGGATAGGCTGGTTAGCCACCATATGCAAGGCATCCACTACCGGGTTGCCGGTTACCACAATGATTTCCGGCGGCACACCCTCGCGCAATAGATTCTGGCGCGCCCACTCGGTGGGAGCAAAGTGCAAATCGGCCACCACGCTGGCCACACGACGATTGATCTCTTCGGGAAATGGTTGCCACTTGTCATATGTCCGCAGACCGGCCTCCACATGCCCCACGCGAATACGGCGGTAATAGGCCAGCAGGGCCGTCATGGCTACAGTCGTGGTATCCCCCTGAATCAGTACCCAATCGGGCTGCCAACAGTTCAATACAGGGTCAAGTTCCTGAAAGATGCGAGCGCTCAATTCCGGCAACGATTGGTTGGGGCGCATCAAATCGAGGTCGACATCCGGCGTAATCTCGAACAAGCTTAATACCTGATCCAGCATTTCGCGATGTTGCGCCGTAACACAGACAACCGTCTCCAGGCCATCGGTTTGCCGGAGCGTTCGAACAACCGGTGCCAGTTTGATGGCTTCCGGGCGAGTACCAAAAATACACAGGACACGCAAGCGGTTACCCATCGGCTTCCCGGCGGCGAATCCCACTGCCATCCGCACTACCAACACCCAAGCGGTACAACCGAAAACCGGCAGCGCGCCAATCTGCCTCTTTCCAGGCATTCACCGTGTCTACTGCCAGGCGGGCGGATGTCCGCGCGGCTATATCTTTCGGGCACAAGGTAACAAATTGGGTATGCCTGACCAGCAAGACAAGGCACTCGGCCTCCTGCAAAGCCTCCTCGAGGGAGGGAACAACCGTCAGCCCGGCTAATTCGGCGTGCGGTTTGAACGGCTCGAAAGCCCGAACGAGTGCCCCTTTCTCCTGGAGCAAGTGCGCCACTTCCACGGCGGGAGATTCGCGTAAATCGTCCACGTCTGGTTTGTAAGCCAGGCCGAGAGCGGCGATGCGCCTGCCTTTCAACCCACCCAACGCCTTCTCAACCAGGGCAACGGCATAATGCGGCTGATCGTCGTTGACGCGCCGGGCAGTGGCAATCAACGGCGTCAGATCCGGGGCCGCTTCGACCAAAAACCAGGGGTCCACGCTGATGCAATGCCCACCCACCCCAGGACCTGGCGAAAGGATGCGGACGCGCGGGTGTAAATTGGCAATCTGAATCGCCTGCCAGACGTCTACGCCAAAGCGCTCCGCCAGACGAGCAAACTCATTGGCAATAGCAATGTTGACGTCCCGATAGGTATTTTCCATCAGTTTGACCATCTCGGCTGTCGTTGCATCGGTCAGGACGATCTCGCCCTTGACGAAGATCGCGTACAAATCGCGCCCGGCCAGAGCAGAGGCCGGGGTCACACCGCCGATGACGCGCGCGTTCTCAATGAGCTCACGCAAGATCTGACCCGGTAAGACACGTTCAGGCGAATAGGCCAGGTAGAAATCCTGGCCCGCCCGCAAGCCGGATTTCTCCAGGATTGGGGCTACCACGCCTACTGTCGTGCGCGGCGGCGAGGTGGATTCCAGCACAACCAGGTTGCCTGGCCGCAAGACCGGCACAATAGACTCAGCCGCCGAGGCTACCGCGCGCAGATCAGCTTGTTTATAGCGCCGCCCCTGGTATTCACCAAAGCGGTCCTCGTAAAACGGCGTAGGAACAGCAATGATGAACGCATCAGCCTCCTCTGGTCTTGCCTGAATCGTGAGGCGGCCTGATTTCAACGCCGCCTCGACCAGCGTGCGCAACCCCGGTTCGTGGATGTGAATTCCACCGTTGCGCAGAGTCTCAACGACTTGGGGATTGACGTCCACGCCGACGACTTGTAAACCGTGCGCGGCAAATGTGGAAGCCGTCGGCAGGCCAATATACCCCAACCCAATGACACAGAGTTTTTCAAAGTTCACGATGGTACTCCTTTACTTCTTTGCTCTCGGCAGGCGAATTGTACCCCACACCGGCAGGATGGGAAAGTGTAGAAGGGAACAGTACGTTCCAATGTCTGGTGACTACCCACAAGTTCGGAAATCAGCAACTACCTACCGGTGGCGCAAGTCTCCGACCTATCTATTACCCACAAGTAGGGCAAATTAGAAATTTGCCCAATCCTTTGCCTTATCCCGCGAGTCAGAGCCTCGCGCCGCAACCACTTCCCATGCAGATGGCCCGGTCAAGTGGAGACAATCCCTGCTTGGCCTGCGTTAGGACGACAGTTGAACTGCCGTCCTAACGCCTGAATCCAAATCCTGAGCCAGCCGAACGCGATGTGTACATATAGATAGGTCCCCGACTTGCGTAAATCGGCAATGCAGAGATTTGCCCCACACGACTACCCTGAGCAGGTGATTGTTGAGTAAACAATCTGTCCTGGGAGAACCACCTTTGGGCAAGCAAGTGCGGCAAATCTGCTATAAGTGAGTTCTACCCACATGCTGGAGTGAACAAGATATGGGTAATCACCCATTCCAATGTTCCTTGACGGAATCGAACAAGTTGGTTAACCTTACCCCTGCAGCAGGATAGCGTATATTTTTCGCTTCACCGTAAAGGGTGGTTTTGATCAATCAGAGCTAAACCGCCCAAAAAATTCTTATTGAAAGCGGGTTATCCTATGCGCCATATCTGTTTATCGTGCTCGTCCCTTTGGGTATATGCTCCTGTCTTGTTAGCAGTGCTCATTTTGCGGCTCACCTGAGTAAGGAAATTGCCATCGTTATCCTTCCAATCGCCTTGCTATGGTACTTAACCGCCCTGATCTGCGAACGACGCAGCGCCGGTCGCGAAAGAACGAACATGGCCGCCGCTTACCTCCTGGCCAGTCTGGGATCAGTGATCGGGTACACATTCCTGCGCGTCTCCTATTTGCCTTCCGGCTGGCAGTTACAAGGATACAGCGGCAACTACACGCTTACCCTGGAACAGATCAAGGCATCTGTGATTCGCTGGACAGGTTGGCTTATCCGAGACTATCTCTATCTTCTCCCCCTCCTCATCGGCGCGGCTATTACGTGGATCACCAATCGAGAGCGAAGCGGCCTGGTCTGGCTTCTCAGTTCTGCTATTTGGACAGGCGGTTTTATCGTCATTTTCCTGCCATGGTACTACATGGTAGAGTACTTTATCTTGCCAGCCGCTCTGGGGTTATCTGCCATGATCGGTGTGTGTGCCGCTGCGCTGATTGGTGCTTTGCGAACTGGTCCTCTTTGGAGGCGATCCATATCCGGCTTTACTTTGGGATTAAGCTTTCTTCTTCTTACGCCATCTTTGCTGGCGGGAATTTCCAATGCAAGAATTCAACTTGCCGTAGACGCTGTCAACACCCGCATGCTTCACGAGCTGGTTGCCTCTGCGCCACCCAATGCCACCGTTATTGTTAACATCCAGGACCCTAACGAGTACGTGGAAGAAATCGCATTACATCTGGAGGCCTATCACGCGCGTCCTGACCTGGGAGTCGAGGCTTTCGCCTTTCCCGAAACTCTACCTCGAGGTACCTATTACATCCTGGAGCCAAAGATAAAAGGCCAGCCGCGCTTGACCGTACGTATGGGAGTATATCAACCTACTCAAGAAACCTGGAACCAAAGTCTGCAAACCTACTTTGCCTCACATCCTGGTTGGCAAGAAATTGGCTATTTCCGTCAAGGTTTCACCAGGTTTAATCTTCACCTGTTGTACCTCTTCTGTCCCTTCGTACAGACGCGCTCCTTTTGCGCTCAACCCTCTCCTGTTTTCGATCGCGCGTTCTTTGAATATGGCTGGACCATTTACCGCCTGGACGTGCCTTGAAACACAAAAGCAAATGCCACAACGCCCGGCGTCGCTTGTGCTCATGCGCGCTGTTCTGCCTCACTATCCTGCTCTCCATCGCACGTGACCTGGTCTCGACCCGAGAGTTTCGAATGGTACATATTCTGGTCCGCGCGGTGCAAGAGGGAAGCAGTATCATCCTCCAGGCGAATCAATGCACCCCCAACGGAAACGGTAACCTGTACCGTGCCGTCGGCAACTTCCAGGGAGGAGGCCTTAACCAACGCCCGTAACTTCTCGGCCACAAGGTGCAATCCACTCAACTCAACCCCACTCAGGAGAACAAGAAACTCCTCGCCTCCCCACCGGGCTACCACATCTTCAGCCCGGATATTGCGGCGTATTGTATTGGCTACCATTTGCAACACACGATCGCCCACCTCATGACCGAAAGTATCGTTGACCCTCTTGAAATCATCAATATCCAGGAAAAGAACGCCAAAGGGAATACGATGTTGCTGGAACTCCACCAAAGCGAACTCGAGCCGGTTCTCCATATACCGACGGTTCGCAATCCCTGTCAACGGGTCGAGATTGGCTGCTTGCTCAAGTCTCTTCATCCAATGGAAGAGCCGACTGTTATCACTGAAAACTTCAATCGCGCCGATGATTACGCCATTGCCATCCCGCAAAGGAGCGGTACGTATCAGGATTGGCACACGATGCCCATCCGCATGATGGAGGAAGACTTCCGCCTCGCGCGGTTTTCCATCCTGAATCGTAGCGTGGAGCGGGCAACTCGTAAGGCATAGTTGCGTCCCGTTTTCGCTCACATGATTGAGAATATTGTCGTAGCAATGCGAACCAACTACCTTCTCAGCCGGATAGCCACTAATGCGCTCCGCCGCTTTGTTCCAAAAGAGAATACGGCGCTCGCGATCGACAAAGTACACACCATCGCACATATGCTCGAGAATTTCCCGGCAGAAATCTGGTCCTTGTTTTTCCATCTTGCCTCCTTATTCACAATCGTCCACCGTCCACCGTCCATCGTCCACCGTCCATCGTCCATCGTCCACCGTCCACCGTCCATCGTCCACCGTCCATCGTCCATCGTCCATCGTCTATCGTCTATTAGGTAGTATAATTCAAATGTATGTGGTCGGAAATCTATTCCCACACCCTGACTTTTTCTCTTTTGAGGTAGCCCAACATGAGTCACACCCATCAAATGAAAATCTACGGCGGCATCAAGCTCTACGCCGGGACATCGCACCCCATGCTGGCTCAAAAAGTAGCAGAGTATCTAGGCGAACCGCTTTGTGAGCGCGACATTATCGAATTCCCCAATGAAAATCTGTTTGTCAAATTACGCACCAGTGTACGCGGGCAAGATGTGTACGTCATTCAACATACTGCCTCGCCGGTGCACCGTAACTTGATGGAACTGCTTATTCTGTTACAGACCCTGCGCCTTGACTCGGCAGCACGCATCACAGCGGTTATCCCCTACCTGTGCTACGGCCGTTCTGATAAGAAGGACCAACCGCGCGTCCCGATTACCTCGCGGCTGATCGCCGATATGATCGAGGTCGCTGGCGCCGACCGCTACATGACCATCGAGCCGCACGCTTACCAGGTCCAGGGCTTCTTTTCCATCCCAGGCGATATGCTTAACGCCCAATACCTTCTCGTTAACTACGTCAAGGAAAAAATTCGGCCAAAGATGAAGAAGCCGGTGGTGGTGGCTGTGGACCTGGGGCACGCCAAGAAGAGCCGCAATTTTGCCATGGGCATCAATGCTCCCGTTGCCTTCATCGAGAAACGACGTGTGGCCAACGATGCCAAAGCTAAGGCCTTGACTATCATCGGATCCGTCAAGGGACACGATGTCATTCTGGTAGATGACGAGGTGGATACCGGCGGTTCGATTGTCCAGGCCGCCACGCTAGTACTCGAAGCCGGCGCGCGCAGCGTATACGTGGCCTTTATCCACCCCGTGCTTTCGCCCGGAGCAGTAGAACGCCTCGCCGCTCTGCCTGTTGTCGAGTTCATTACGACCGATACAATCCCTATTTCCCCAGCCAAAGCCTCTGTCCTGGGAGACCGATTGACTGTCATCTCGGTTGCTCCGCTGTTGGGCGAGGTCATCCGCCGTGCCCACGAGGGGCGTAGCGTTGGCGAATTGTTTAATGAGTGAGAGAACAGAAAACATTTCCCTTCTCCATCGTTGATTTCATACAAAGGAGCAACTCATGAAAGGAAACGAACAAGTCATCCAGCAACTCAACAACCTGCTGGCCGATGAACTCACGGCCATTAGCCAGTACATGGTACATGCCGAAATGTGTGACGACTGGGGTTACACCGTACTGGCCAAGGCGGTTGAGCAGCGCTCTATCCAAGAAATGAAACATGCCGAAACCCTGATCAGTCGCATCCTCTTCCTGGAAGGCCGGCCGATCGTCAGCAAACTTCACCCTATGCAAATTGGCGAGGACGTGCCGGCACAACTCAGCAACGATCAAAAGGCCGAGGAGGATGCCATTCAGGCGTATAACCAAGCCATCTCCGAGATCGTGGCTTTGGGCGACCAGGGCACCGCCGAGATCCTCAAATCCATCTTGAAGGATGAAGAGGCACATCTGGACTGGTTGGAGACGCAACTTGGGCAAATCGAACAACTTGGTCTCCCGACCTACCTGGCGCAACAATTGCGCTAGAAGCACTACCTTCTCTATCCGCTCCCACTGTTGCCCGGCCGGCAGTTTCTAGGTTGGTACGATCGCCTTGCTGGCCCGAAAGCTCTACCGCTACCCGGAAGTATGCCCGAGTTGCCCGAAGTCGAAACGATTGTGCGCGGGTTGCGCCCATTTCTGATCGGCAAAACAATTCAGAAAGCCATTCTGCTCTGGGAACGAACACTGGTCACCCCCTCAGCGTCTGATTTTGTCCGCCTAGTGGACGGACGAACTATCGTCAACATTACCCGGCGCGCGAAGTTTCTCCACATCCTTCTGAGTCCGCCCCCTCTCCTATCCCTGATCGTCCACCTGCGCATGAGCGGTGACTTGCAGATTCGATCCATAGAGCACCCTACCGCACCACACGATCGTTTGCTTCTGCATTTAACCGACGACCACGTCCTGGCCTTCTACGATCCGCGCAAGTTCGGTCGCGTTTGGCTGGTAGAAAATCCGGCCACTGTCTTTGCCCGCCTGGGGCCAGAACCTTTATCCGAAGAGTTTACCTCTGTCTGGCTATACGCGGCACTTCATCGCCGCCATCGTCAGCTGAAACCGCTACTACTTGATCAGACTTTCCTGGCCGGCCTCGGCAACATTTACACTGACGAAGCCCTATACCGCAGCCGTTTGCACCCCCTTCGCCTTTCGGATACCATTACAACCGTCGAGGCAGAACGGCTACACACGGCTATTCGCCAGGTGCTGCTAGACGGAATTACCTGCCAGGGCGCTAGCATTGACCGCGTGTACCGCCGTGGTCGCTTCCAGAATTGTTTCCTTGTGTACGGTAAGGCAGGGCAACCCTGCTCCGTCTGCAGGACGCCAATCGTCCGTCTGATCGTCGGCCAACGCGGCACCCATATCTGTCCAAACTGTCAGCGGAGAACATAAGTCATGCAGTGGAATGTGACTTCCATAGCCTTCCTGGTTGGAGCCTGGTTGCTGGGCTATGTCATCGGTTTGGTAGAGATGCACCTGCGACAATCCCGCAGGGTACGACGACTAGAAGAGGAATTACAACGCAAAGAAATGGCACTTCTTGATCAGGCACCTACGCCTCGCCCTGGTGAGGCCCTACGACTATGGTTCGACGAGAAACAGGACTTTCATCTTGAACTCGACGGCTCTCCCCTGGTCGCGCCGACCGAAATGACAGCCGTACAGCGTAAACGCCTGATCGAATTATTAAGCCGCCTGCGCCCCTGGCTGGAAGGGCAAACGATCCGCCCAACAACCACTCCACCTGCTCCCAGCGACGCCATCCGGCCCGCCACGCCGACCATCACGGCACGTCCTGAGCAACTGGCCACGACGCCTCCCACCCCAACCGCCGGCACGGAGGAAACACCCTCTTCTGCCGAGAGTATCATCGCGCAAATTGACCATATCCTGCAACGAAACTTAAGCGGCACTGCCCTGGCCGGAAAAGTACGCCTGCGGGAACAAGCAGGAGGGGGGATCGAGATCTGGGTCAACGCCAAACGATACACTTCTGTGGACGAGGTAGCCGAGGCTGATGCCAAAGCCGCTATCCGCGCCGCGATCGCCGAGTGGGAACGCCGCTCCTGAAGCATTCCAGTCTTGGAAGCTGGTATCCCACCAGGAATTCCAAGCGATTTCGAGTACAATGGAGCCGTGTCAGCCACCGCGCGCCTTGCCATCGCCATTTCGCTCTTGATCCTGGCTATCTTTCTCCTGGCATGGGGGCTCTGGCCGGCAAGTCAGGTAGTGCAGACATTGACCATTGAACCAGATCGCGTGCAGGTCATTCCCCTGAGCGATCCCATCCTTCTCCAGGTGACAACCCCGCGCGTCGCTCGTTTGGGCGATTCCTTTACCGCTCGTTTGCGGCTTGTCATCCCGACAACATGGACTGACAAGACCTTACCCGCTCTGGCACACGCCAGAATTCTCATGGATGATGATACCGAAGTCACCCCCCGCGTGGCCGTCAGCCAGCCGCTGGTAAGCAAAGGCGACCTGTCATTCTACTGGCATCTATCCGCCCGGCAAGCAGGCCGTTCCCAGGGCCGTCTCTGGGTTCACCTGGAAGTTCTATCCCCAACTCCCGAGACGCCCAACCGCGAGCAGGCTCTCGCGGCCATGCCGCTGACTGTTGATGTACATTCCCTGCTCGGATTAAGCGGCCCGACCGCGCGCGGACTCGGCATGCTTGCCGCCGTCGCAGATACGCTGTTGATTCTCGTTCCTCGTCTCTCGACCACTCGTCGGGTGACCAAACTGTCTACCTGATCCTGTTTCACCATGCTCACAATGGAATCCGCCGCCGAATTTGCCCCACCCCGTCGTTTCCACTCCAACCGTAGCAGCCCTCTGCGTTGGGTAACTTCCCATGCCTTGCGCTACTGGTGGTTACTGCTGATTATGTTGATCGGCGCCATCGGCAATGCGGCGCTGGCTGCCGTAGTGCCCATGTTGACGGGCGACGCCTTCAACGCCATGTTGAAACCCCAGCCCGATACCTCAGTCTTACTACCACTGGCACTCATCATGGGTGGCTCACAACTCGTGCGCGCCACCCTGCAATGGGGGCGTAACTTTGGTGCCGAGACTATTGCCCAACGAATTGAGCGCGAGGTGCGCGAAGAACTCTACGTGTCGCTATTGGGGAAAAGCATGACCTTCCACAGCCTCCAACCGGTCGGCGATACCATGGCACGCGCTACCAATGACGTGCGTGAAATGAACCTCATGTTTAGCCCAGGACTCAATCTTGTGGTTGGCTCGCTGGTCTTCTTGATCACCCCGGTGCTGTACACCTTGCGTTACCACCCTTCCCTGGTCGCCACGCCAATCCTGTTTACTCTCTTTTACTTCATTGCCCTACGACACTACCTGCGTACCCTGGATCCGGTCACAGCCCAGGTGCGAGCCCGCTTTGGAAAAATGAATGCCCACCTCGCGGAAGCCCTGGATGGTATTGAGATCGTGAAAGGTGCTGCCCGCGAAGAAGCCGAAGTCCAACGCTTCGACACCAACGCCCGCGCCTTGCGCGAAAGCATGATCCGACAAGGCGATATCGAAGCACGCTACCTGCCGCTCTTGCTGTTCTTCCTGGCGCTGACCGCCGGCCTGCTCCACGCTATCCTGCTTTACCGACAAGGAACGCTGAACCTGGGCGACGTGATAGCCTATTTCGGCATCCTACTCATGCTCGAATTCCCTACCTGGACTTCCATTTGGGCCTACTCCCAAATCTCCCTGGGCCTGGCTGGGGCACGCCGTATCCTGGAACTCATCAATCGCCAGACCGGCCTCGACCAAAACATCTACGGCTATCAAGGCGAAATGCGCGGTCACGTCGAGTTCCGCAATGTCTGGTTTGAATACCCCTCGGGAGATGACAATGGAGGAACCAAGCAGACCGAAGCCGTGCTCCAGGATATTTCCTTCGTCGTCGAACCAGGCCAAACGGTTGCTATCGTGGGGCAAACAGGAGCAGGGAAAACCACGCTGGTCAAGTTGATCAACCGAACCTACGACGTCACGCGCGGGCAAGTACTCATAGATGGGATTGACTTACGAGATTGGAACCTGGCCGCGCTGCGCGCCCAAATCTCTATGATCGAACAGGACATCTTCCTCTTCTCGCGTTCCATCGCCGAAAACATCGCCTTTGGTCGCCCGGAGACCAGCCGCGAGGAAATTGTAACGGTCGCGCGTGCCGCCCAGGCCGAAGAATTTATCGAACAACTCGAACAAAAATACGATACTGTCATCGGCGAGCGAGGCGTGACCCTCTCCGGCGGCCAACGCCAGCGCCTGGCCATCGCCCGCGCTTTCCTGACCAGGCCACGCATCCTGATTCTGGACGATTCCACCTCCTCAATCGACTCCGCCACCGAAGACCGCATCCAACAAGCCATTGCCGCCGCCGCACGCGGACGGACGACGTTTATCATCACCCACCGTCTCTCCCAGATTCGCTGGGCCGATTTGATCCTCTTCCTGCGTAAAGGACGCCTCGCCGCTATCGGAAAACACGAAGACCTCCTGCGCACTTGCGAGGCCTATGCGCGCCTCTTCCGTGAATAGTCGGCCATTGGTTTGCCTATGGGCTTTTACGAGAGTCTCCACGTCGAACAGTATGACCGTCAATATCGCGATCGCGAACTTGTGCAACGAATCGTCGCCCTGTTTGCTCCCCAGCGCGGTCGAATGCTCGCGGCTGTTCTTTTGACTATTCTCCTATCGTTGATTTCCGCCGCCCAACCCGTGGTGGTCAGCCGCGCCCTGGACCGCTTACATGCCAACCTCAGCCCCACTCTCATTGCCATTCTCGTATCTGTGGTCTTCCTCGTCGGCATCGTCAGCTGGGGACTTAACTGGGCACGACGTAGTCTGACGGTGCGTCTGGTCAGCGATGCTGTGCTCGACCTGCGCCATCGCGCCTTCCAGGCCGCCATCAACCATGATCTTTCCTTCTACGATCAATTCTCTTCCGGGCGGGTAGTCGCGCGCATCACCTCCGATACCACCGACCTGGCTAACCTGGTTGTGATTGTCACGGATGTGGCCTCGCAAGTCTTCCAGGCTATCGTGTTAGGTGTGGTCATTGTGCGCACAGAATGGCGTTTGGCATTGATTCTCTTCGCCGCCGTCCCACTAGTCTTTGCGGCCGCCTCTGGCTTTCGAACCCTGGCACGACGAGCCACCCGGCAGGGAATGCAAGCCATGGCCGATGTCAACGCCACAATTAAGGAAACCGTTTCAGGAATCGCTATCGCCAAAAACTTTCGACAGGAAGCCAATATCTTCACGATCTTCGACGCCGCGAACCGCACCTCATACCGCGTCAATATGCGACGCGGGCTGGTATTGACCCTCGTCTGGCCCACGCTGAACGCCCTGAACGGTCTCTTTACCGCCGTTCTCGTGTACGCAGGCGGTCTGAGCGTAGCACGCGGGACGGTCACCGCCGGCGCCTGGTACCTGTTCCTTCTGAGCCTGGGGCGGTTTTTCGACCCCGTCATGAACCTTTCCGCCTTTTGGGCCAATATTCAGTCCGGTCTCTCCGCAGCCGAGCGCGTCTTTGCCCTCCTGGATGCCAAAACCACCGTCACCCAGCTGGAAAGCCGCCCTGTCGCCCGCCTGCGCGGGGAGATTCGCTTCGAAAACGTCTCGTTCCACTACCGGGCCAATGAACCCGTGCTGCTGAATTTCAACCTACACATTCGCGCTGGCGAAAACTTGGCGATCGTCGGCCATACCGGCGCAGGTAAATCCTCGATTGCGCGGTTGATTGCGCGTTTCTATGAATTCCAGAACGGACGAATCTGGATAGACGGGATGGACATTCGCACCCTTGACCTGGCACAATACCGCCGTCAGCTGGGACTAGTCTCGCAAGTGCCCTTTCTCTTTGCCGGCACAATTGCCGACAACATCCGCTATGCGTCTCCCCAAGCCACCGATGCCGAGATCCTGGCCATAGCGCGACGTATTGGGGATGGCGAATGGCTAGAGACATTACCCAACGGTCTCGAAACCCAGGTAGGCGAACGCGGGGCACTACTCTCGATGGGACAACGGCAATTGGTGGCTCTGCTACGAGTTCTCATGCAAAAACCGGCGATCTTCCTGCTCGACGAGGCCACCGCCAACATTGATCCCTTCACCGAGTGGCAGATTCAGCAAGCGCTACGCCTTATCCTCTCCGAAGCCACCAGCATCCTGATCGCTCACCGCCTCTCGACCGTCAAGGCGGCCGACCGCATTATCGTCCTCGAACACGGACGCATCCTGGAAGAAGGCACTCACGCCCAATTGCTTGCCCAAGGCGGCCATTACGCCACCTTGTACAATACGTACTTCCGTCACCAGAGCCTGGCGTACGTGGAGGAAATGCAACGTGTGATCAAAGGAAATCGTCAGCGTTCCCCCTAGGGACAGGCATTGCGTTGATGCTCCTCGTACGTTTCCGCAAAGACGTGCAGTCCCGAGCCATCACAACGGGCACGGAAGTAGTAATAGGGGCTTTGGGCAGGATTGGCCACAGCCTGCAACGCGGCCAGGGAGGGACTGCAAATCGGCCCAGGGGGAAGCCCACGATGGCGATAGGTGTTGTAGAGAGAGTCGATCTCCAGGTCCAGAAGCAAGAGCGGATTCGTCCACCAGGTACCCTGCGCGGGATTGTACCCCAGCGCATATTGGACACTGGCATCACTATCCAGCGTCATGTTGGCTGCCAGACGATTGTAGAAGACAGACGCAATTAACGGCATCTCCTCATTTACGATTGCCTCACGCTCAATGAGTGAAGCCAACGTAACCGCCTGATACACATCCAGACCCTGTCGGGCAAACCCCTGGCGCAACTCCGGCGTCAGGTGCAAGGCGAAATTCTGTACCAGCACTACCAACAATGCCTCGGCGTCCATCTGGCGCGGCAAAGCATATTGATCTGGGAAGAGAAACCCCTCCGCACTGGCCCCAGGCGGTAGCAAGCCTCCAAAGGTTGGGGGCCGGTAGGCCACTTCGAGAAAATCCTGAGGATCCACTTGCAAGCCCGAGGAGGGCAAGGCGGCGGCCACCTCCTCCAGCCGCCAGCCCGCCAGAATACCCAGCACGGCCTTGCCCGGCATGGGGCTTTGCAAAGCGCGCACCACCTCGAGCGCGGTCATCGCGGCGCTCAGGCGATACGTACCTGCCTGGATGGTGGCATCCTGTCCGCTCCAAAGTAAATAAGCCCGAAAGGCGCGCCCATTTCGTACAATGCCGGCCTGTTCCAAACGGTCCGCGATGATCGCGGCCGTCTCACCCGGTTCGATAAGGAAGTCTTGTTCCGGCGCTCCCGCGGCGCGTGGCGTGTTCAACTCCGCCGCGTACCAAAGCAAACGCCAGGCATACACCGTCCGAGACCAGGTGCCCAACTTCGGCGTTGGTGGTCCAAACGAACGCGCCGCTATTTCCGGCAAGTAAAGTACAACGGCCAGCAAAACAAAAACACCCGCCAGCAAAAAGACAGGCCAGACGAGGCAAGAAGGAGAACGACGAGTAGACATAGAAACTCAGCGATGGGAATCCAGGTAGGATTGAAGCAAGACCGTCGCGGCCAGGTCGTCCAGATGACCGCGGCGCTTACTATGCTTTACGCCCATGCTTTGACGCGCGGCCTGGGCAGCCTGCGTAGTAAAGGACTCGTCCCAAAGCACAACCGTCACATCTGTACACGCGCGTAACGCGCTCGCCAGACGCGCCGCGCGCCGACCTTCCAGAGTAGGCCATCCGTCCTCATCCAGCGACTGTCCAACGACGATCAATTCCGCGCCCAACTCCCTGGCCTTGGCCGCGATGGCCGCCGCGTCAAGTGTACGACTGACATGTTCGAGCGTCCCTAACGGATTGGCAATCGTGCCGGTTGGATCGCTGATCGCCAGCCCGATACGTTTGGCACCTGGATCCACGGCGAGGACTCTCATGGTTGATTTCCCTCTCTGATGGCTATGCGAAATTCGGTAAACGGCAACCAGGGCCACCAGGATGGCCGGAGGCGCACACGCGGAGGCAACGTAAGCGCAACTTGCCCCTCCAACAACAACGACGCCTCCGCTGGCCGCCGACCACGCACCAGACGCGCCAGGCGAAAAGCATCCTGCTGACGTTTCAGATTCCGACGGAGCAATAAGGCACAAGTTACCACGCCCGCCTCGTCCATTTCCGGCGTCCCCGTCAGCTGCACCGATAGGCTTTTCCTCACCGGCACGAAGCCAGCAGGCAGGGTTGAATCCAGCGCCATTTCCGCCCAGCGATGCACATCGTCCCCATCCAGGAAATAGCCCCGGAACTCAACCCGAAGACGTAGGAAAAGAACTTCGCCGGCCTGTCCCTCCGACGGCAAAGAGGCCTCTTCCAGCGTCTCGACAAGCGTGAGCATATCCGGCAAAAGGATGCTATCGGCGCCAGCCTGCTGTTGGAGCAATTCCAGTGCCCGCTGGCGCAATTCCCTCAGGAGAGCCGTTCGCGCCCGCTGACGATCCTGAGGCGAGGGCGCCGTTGCCAGACGGTCGCGCCCACCCTGAGTGGCTTGCGGATTGGTTACTGATAAACTGACGCCCAAAGGCCCAGGAATCACTACGAGCGAGTCGGCCGGTATATTTCCAGACGCGCCAGGCCATTCTGCCTGAACAGGTACGTCCACCCACGCGTCCACACCGGCCGCGAGGACAGCATCATTCAGAGTAACAAAACGCACCGGCGGCGAGTCGGTCGTCTGTACAATTGTCCCGGCCGGAATGCCGATCACGGCATCGGTCAGGTTACGAAAGCGAACCTGACCGCGCGCGGCCGCCACCGGCAAGCTCACCTGCCCACTCGCAGGCCAGAACTTCTCCCCCTCCACGATTACCGAGGCCTGCTTCAAGGGCAGGTATTCCGTCTGGGTCGATTCGGGAACTGCGCGCACGCGCAAAGTTAACGACTGAGCAATCACTGCGGGGGAAAGTTGTATCTCGGCAGACGGCAAAAGGAAGAGCAACAGGACCAATAAAGCCAACACAGCCAGGGAAAAGAACGCCAGACGCGCGCCCAAAGAAGTTCGCCACCGCGCTTCTGTTCGGCACGCCGCGACCCGTAAATCGTCCAGATCAGGACGAGGGAAGCGACGCCGGAAGCGGGATGGAGACCTTGCCGGCCAGGTTTTCCGTTGCGCTTCCAGGACTGTCGTAAAGACAGGAATGCCCGCCTCCTGGGCCAGGCGGCGTATCAGCATCGAATGCGTCACCACTGCCAGGTCAGCACCCATGGCCTCCGCCCGGCGTCGCAACAATAGCCAGGCCAGGCGAGTATCTATCGCCGTGCTGTGCCGGGAGGCAACCAATACGACTCGCTGCGCTTTTACCCAGGAGAGTTTGTCGCGCAACGAAACGATATCATCATGGGCTTCGATAGGGATTACCTGTGTCTTCACCGCACCCCCATTATACCGTCAAAGCCAACCCGGAAAACAATGACGCGAACGGCCTTGTGTATCCGTTCGCAGGCGGCCAACACTACGCCCGCCACAGGAAATGGCAGTCGCTTCCAGGGCTTCCCCAATAACTCTCTCAAACCCTCTAGAGCCAGCGAAGCGACACCCGCTCCAGAACCCGATCCTTCCAGCTCGCCGTCCCGGTCGCCGCCTGCACCATAGAGCGCAAGGCAATCAAGATGAAAACGGACAGGATAACAGGATAAAGAAAAACAAGGTATAGGGGAAAGCGAAAACGCCGAAAAGCCAGCGCCCACAGAGCTAGCGAAGTTAGCACAGCCGCGTGAGCATAGAACGACGGGAAATACGGTTGTGCCAGGCGGAGATGAATCGCCAGCACTACGAGCGGCGGCTCCAGGAACGACAACCCCACAATCAGGAAGGTTACCAAATAAGGCAGAACGCGATAATCGAAGACAGCAAACAGATTCTTGCTGAAGCCCTCCACAGCATCCCAAAACCCACGGTACATGCGGCAAGCCACCTGACGGGTACCATCCAACAGACGCCATTCGAAACCGGCCTCGATCACGCGCTGCCCCAGGCGTACGTCATCCAGGACTTCTGCGCGCACCGCCTCATAGCCGCCCACTGCCTCGTAAGCCTGGCGACGAAACAGCATGAACTGACCAATTGTGACCGCCAGGGTCGTCCAACGCAAACGCTGAATGAGACGCATCGGTAAGAAAGTAAACATCCCAAAGCCAATGAAAGGCACCACCAAACGCTCGCCCCAGGTTAGCACCTCCTCGCGCGGGAAGGCTGTCACCAGGTCGGCTTTCTCCGCGAACAACGCCGAAACGCTATGGCGCAGCATGGAGGGAGCATGACAGGTATCGGCATCGGTAAACAGGAAGAGCTCCCCGTCGGCGGCCTGGGAGAGCTGATGACAGGCCCAATGTTTCCCAAACCAACCCGGAGGCAGGGGTTTCCCCGACAAAACCCGCAAATTCGCAAATTGTCCCGCCAGACGCTCCAGGATTACGCCGGTGTCATCCGTAGAATGGTCATCCAGGACAATCACCTCATACGCCGGGTAGTCTTGGGCCAGCAAGGATCGCACGCACCTCTCGATGTTCGCCTCTTCGTTACGGGCCGGGACCAAAACCGAGACGCGCGGCCAGCGCGGCGCCCGCGGATATTGGTCTAGCCGCCGCACGGTCATGCTGTTGAAAATGACTGTGAAAAGGCCAAAGGCCAGGAAGACCACGATGAATAACCAGTGCTGGTGCCAGACGTCTATCATGCTTTCCTCCCGGAGAACAGGTTGACCACCCAGGGCCGAAAGTGGGAGGCGCGGAACAATTCCCGGCGATGAGTATAGGCAATCAAGATGGTATTCAGCACGGCAAAGACCTTCAGCCAGGGCTCCCCAAACAACAGGGAGTAAATCAACAAGGCCAGCATGCCGGCATTGGCAGACCAGGCATCCTCTACTTGAAGGAGCGTAAAAGGCAAAGCTAGACTGGCATAGGCAAAAAGCGCTCCCACGCCCTTCACCGCCAGCCAGGCGCCACCCGTGGCAGCCAAGGCCTTGCCACCGCGAAATTTCAGGAACGGGGAAAACGCGTGCCCCATGGCAGGCGCCAAACAGACCGGCACCAATCCCCATTCCTCAATACCGGCCCGGCGCGCCAGGTAGACCGGCACGAATCCTTTGGCAATATCCAGCACAATCACCGGCAAACCGGTCTTAATCCCCCCCACTCGCAAGGCATTCATCCCACCAGGATTGCCATCCGCGACCGAACGGGCATCACGGCCTGCAATCCACCTGCTGAGAATGACCGCAAAAGGAATCGCCCCCAGAAAAAAACCAAGAGCAGACCAGAAAAGAACAACCACGCCATCCTCCTCCAAAAAGCACAGTTGCCGCCTACCCTCAACCATTCCAGGGACAAATAGGGCGGAAGAGTTTATGTTAATTCTACTCCAACTCTCGCTTCGCCAGGAAGAATTCTGCCATAAGAGTATACGCTCCTAATTCACAACCGGTTGCGCCGACAGCCGGGAGTACAACCAGGTTAGTCCACGTATCCTACAAAGTTCCTGTAGACCATCCAGCCTTGCCGTTCATGGTTTTAAACCCCATGCCGGCTTCCACGCGACGGCCGAGAAAAACAACAAGAGGCAACACCTCCGCCGAGACGGCGGCTGATAGGTAGCGTGTGCACGCAAATGTTGTCAGAAACACAACAGCGTCCCTGTCCAATACGGAGTGGCAAGGTCTACCATCTGGCGAAAGTTGGTAACTCCCTGCTCTGGGTAATCTTTGATAGCAGCACGGTTGAGTTTTGCTCTGTCCGGAGGCACGCCGCAGACTGGTCTGGTGCACTGTGGGGCAAATCTCCGATTTGCCAACGCTCGCCAGTCAGAGACCTAGCTATTCCCCACAAGTAGGGCAAAGTGGAAATTTGCCCAATCCTTTGCCCCATCCCGCGCGTCAGAGCCTCGCGCTGCCACCACTTCCCATGCAGATGGCCTGGTCAGGTTGAGACAATCTCTGCTTGGCCCGCCCGTTAGGACGGCAGTTGAACTGCCGTCCTAACGCCGTTGAACTGCCATCTTTGAATTGCCGTCCTAACGCCCGAGGCGATTGGTAGCAACACTTTGATTCCTTCCTACCACTTACCGCCCTGTTTTGCAGTAAAATTGGTAAAACTTTTCCCACCTGGTTTGGTCCCGAAGGAGTGTGGCATGGACGTCAACCGCGAGTTGTTCGAAAGCACGGAATCGCTCACCTTTGACGATGTTTTGGTCTTGCCCGGCTATAGTGAGGTTTTGCCTAGCGAAACGGACGTTACCGCGCGTCTGACCCCAGAAATCACATTGAACATTCCGATTCTTTCTGCCGCGATGGACACGGTGACCGAAGCGCGCCTGGCAATCGCACTGGCGCGCGAGGGAGGCATTGGCATTATCCACCGCAATATGTCGCCACAGCAACAAGCAGCCGAGGTGGATAAGGTCAAGCGCTCCCAGGCCGGCATGATCAGCGATCCCATTACCCTGCCCCCCGATGCCACACTCCAGGATGCTGAGGACATCATGTCCACGTATCGAATCAGCGGGGTGCCGATCGTGGATCGCGACGGAAAACTGGTCGGCATTCTCACCAACCGCGACAAGCGCTTCGTGGAGCCCAAAGATTACGGCTTGCCGGTCAGTCAATTCATGACCCCCCAACCCCTGGTGACGGCGCCAGTGGGCATCTCGCGCGAGGAGGCCAAGGCCCTGCTACAAAAGCACCGTATCGAAAAACTGCCGCTGGTAGATGAGGACGGCCACCTGAAAGGTTTGCTGACCGTCAAGGATATTCTGAAAGAAATCGAATATCCGAATGCGGCGCGGGACGCGGCCGGGCGGTTGCTAGTCGGCGCGGCAGTCGGGGTAGGAAGCGAGGCAGAAAAGCGCGCCGGTTTGCTGGTCGAGGCCGAGGTAGACGTGCTCGTCATTGACACTGCCCATGGTCACACGAAAAACGTCCTGGAGACTATCCATCGGCTGCGCCAACTTTTCCCCCAAGTGCCGGTGATTGCTGGCAACGTGGTCACACCAGAGGGTGTACAGGTGTTGTTCGAAGCCGGAGCCGCGGCAGTCAAAGTGGGAGTAGGGGCCGGTTCGATTTGTACTACGCGCGTGGTAGCCGGCGTCGGAATGCCACAATTGAGTGCCATTTACCACTGCGCGCGCGTTGCACGCCAGTTGGGTATCCCGATCATTGCCGATGGCGGTATCAAATATAGCGGCGATATCGTCAAGGCCATCGTTGCCGGTGCCGATACTGTCATGCTGGGCTCCTTGCTAGCCGGCCTGGAAGAAGCCCCTGGCGAGGAGGTGATCTTCGAGGGCCGGCGCTTCAAGGAATATCGCGGCATGGGTTCTCTGGGAGCCATGCAAGGTTACGGCAAAGATCGCTATGCCAGCGCACAAGATAACACCGGAAAACTCGTCCCGGAGGGCATTGAAGGACGCGTGCCATATCGGGGACCGTTGCACGATTTTGTCTATCAACTGGTTGGCGGTCTGCGCGCAGGCATGGGATACGCCGGCGCGCGCAATCTGGAAGACCTGCGCACCAAAGCACGCTTGATTCGAATGACCAAGGCCGGCCTGGTCGAGAGTCACCCACACGACGTCATTATCACGAAAGAGGCGCCGAACTATCAAATCAGCCAAGAATAAACGGGCTTTTGTGGTAAACTTTTAATATCTCACTGTGGAGAGGTAGCCAGGGTGAATCCGTCCCGCAATGAACAAATGGTCGATCGCTTACGCGCGATGCAAGCCGCCGCTCCGGACATCGAAGCCTCAGCCATCGTCTCGGTGGATGGTCTGATCATGGCCTCGGCATTGCCGGCTGACGTTGAGGAGGACCGCGTCTCTGCTATGTCGGCCGCCATGCTCAGCCTGGGTGAGCGAATCGCCAGCGAGCTGGGGCGCGGCGGTCTGGAACAGGTGTACATTCGCGGCAACGCCGGCGCTATTGTCCTGACCTCGGTCGGTGAAGAAGCTGTGCTGACCGCCCTGGCACGGCCGGACGCGAAATTGGGGTTGATCTTCCTCGAAATGCGCCGGGCCGCCGAGGACCTGGTGAAGATCCTGGCATGAGGCTCTTTCTGCCTTCGCCATCTGGCTGGGGAGGTCGCCGGCAACGGCCCTCCCCGCTTCTTTATTCCACTCTGCTTAGGGACTGAGGATGATCACGAAGTATCTTTTCTTCACAGGCGGTGTGGTTTCTTCGGTCGGGAAAGGCGTCACAGCCGCGGCTCTGGGACGCACTCTCAAAGAGCGAGGCTTTAAAGTCGCCGTCCAGAAACTTGATCCCTATATCAACGTCGACCCCGGCACCATGAGTCCCTACCAACATGGGGAGGTATTCGTCCTCGACGATGGCGCGGAGACTGATCTCGACCTGGGGCACTACGAACGCTTCATTGACGAACGTCTGAGTCGCGTCTGTAATGTCACGACCGGCCAGGTCTACGCCGAGGTGATTGCCAAGGAGCGGCGCGGCGATTACCTGGGCGGCACGATTCAGGTCATCCCCCATATCACGAATGAGATCAAGCGTCGCATTGGTTTGGTGGCCAAGGCGACCGGCGCCGAAATCGTTATTGTGGAAGTGGGAGGGACGGTAGGAGATATCGAGTCGCTGCCTTTCCTGGAAGCCTTGCGTCAGTTACGTCACGAACTGGGACGCGAGAACTGTGCCTTTATCCACGTCACCTGGTTGCCTTACATTGGTGCAACCGGCGAAATCAAGACCAAGCCTACGCAACACTCTGTGGCCGAGTTGCGCTCGATTGGTATTTCGCCGGATATGATCGTCGCCCGCTCCGATTATCCCATTGATGACGGCCTGCGCGATAAAATCGCCCTGTTCTGCGATGTGGACAAAGAGGCGGTCGTACCCATGGTGACCACGCCAGTCCTGTACGAGATTCCCCTGCTGCTGGAGAAGAACGGCGTTGCCGAGTACTTGATGAAACGACTGGGACTGAAAGCGCGTCAGGAACCGAATTGGTCGGAGTGGAAGAAATTGGTTGAGGAGGTGCGGCGTGAGAAGCCACACTTAAAAATCGCCCTGGTTGGCAAATATGTGGAACTGCATGATGCTTATATCTCAGTACGCGAAGCACTCAAACATGCTGGCCTGGCACTGGGAGTACAAGTGGACATCGAATGGATTCACTCTGCTGACCTGGAAAAGGGCAAAAGTTGGGAGGCCTTGCAAACCTGCCACGGCATCGTCGTCCCAGGCGGCTTTGGTTCGCGCGGCATCGAGGGCAAGATTCAGGCGGCGCGTTACGCTCGTGAGAACAAGATTCCTTACCTGGGCTTATGTTTGGGAATGCAATTGATGGTCGTAGAGTTCGCGCGCAATGTCCTTGGGTTGGAAAACGCCAACTCGACCGAGTTCGATCGCTCCACTCCCCACCCTGTCATTGACCTTATGCTCGAGCAGCGCGCCATTACCGACATGGGCGGAACCATGCGGTTGGGGCTGTATCCCTGTGTACTGCAGCCGGGTACGAAAGCCGCACGACTGTATGGAGTCTCACAAGTGGAGGAACGTCATCGCCATCGCTTCGAGTTAAACAATGCCTATCGCGACCAACTAGAGCGCGGCGGCATGGTCTTTGCCGGTATCTCTCCCGATGGTAAATTGGTGGAACTCGTAGAACTGAAAGACCATCCCTATATGGTTGGAAGTCAGTTCCACCCTGAATTTCTCTCGCGCCCCACGCGGCCTCACCCCTTATTTCTTGGTTTGATTCAGGCCGCGCAAGAGCATAGTCAGCACCACCAAGCAGCCGGCGGGAAAGGCACAAAGCCGGAAACGATTGAATGAGTCCTGTTTGGGAAAGGAGAGGAACGCCATGAAATCATTGTCCGAATCGGTACGCAAGCAACTGCTTGCCTTCCAGCAAACCGAGATTACCGAACATCATATCTACAAACGCCTTGCCCGGCGATTGAAATCCGGCGAGAATGCCAGGATTCTGGAGCAAATCGCTGAGGACGAGTTGCGTCACTACCAGACCTGGAAACAATACACCGGCCAGGAGGTATCACCGCGTTGGGGGCTTGTCTGGTTCTATTACTTGATCAGCATTCTCTTCGGGTTCACCTTCGGCCTGAAACTAATGGAGCGAGGCGAACAAGGTGCACAGAGGAATTACGACCAGATTGCCGCGATGATTCCTGAGGCGGCCCAGTTCGAGGCCGAGGAAGACGCCCACGAACAACGCCTGCTTGCCATGCTGGACGAAGAGCGCCTGCATTACGCTGGGTCGGTCGTGCTAGGGTTGAACGATGCCCTGGTTGAACTGACCGGCGCCCTGGCCGGCCTGACCCTGGCTTTACAGAATGTCAAACTTATCGCCCTCTCTGGCTTGATCACCGGCATAGCCGCTTCACTCTCCATGGCAGCCAGCGAGTATCTCTCCACACGCTCCGAAAAGGGCACGAGACATCCTGTCCGCGCCGCGATTTACACAGGTATGGCCTATATTCTCACTGTCATCCTGCTGATCCTCCCCTATCTCTTGATACCCAACTATTACCTAGACTTGGCTATTGCCTTGTGTGTCGCGATAGCAATTATCGCGGCTTTCAACTACTACATCTCCGTCGCTCAAGACGAATCCTTCCGGGCGCGCTTCCTGGAAATGGCCGGCCTGAGCCTGAGCGTAGCGGCCTTTTCTTTCCTCGTCGGTTACCTGATTCGCCAGTGGTTAGGCATCGAAGTATAAAAGTCAAGGGAACTTTTCCGCCCGGCCTGCGTCTAAACAATATCAATCCCCTTGAACCTGTTACGGTGCTATCCTAAACGGAGGTTACGTATGCATCGCAAATTGTTCTTCGTGCTCCTGGGCGCAGCCGTCAGCCTTACCCTGGTTGCCTGTGGCCCTACCAATGTTTATCCGCAAGCAGAACCACCCCAGCGCACCCTGACCGTAAACGGCACCGGCAGAGTCACGCTGACGCCAAACATTGCCTACGTTTCGATTGGCGTCCAGACCGAAGACCCAAGCGCGGCCGCGGCGGTACGCGCCAACACCACCACCGCCAATGCCGTCATCCAGGCCATCCAATCCTTCGGCGTGGAAGATAAAGACATTACCACCACCAACTTCAGCGTCTGGTTGAACGAACGGTATGACGAGAACGGCAAGCTGGTCGCGAAAACTTATGTCGTTCAGAATACGGTGTACGTCACCGTGCGTAAACTGGACACTCTGGGCGATCTGCTTGATGCTGTGACGCAAGCCGGCGCCAACACCATCTACGGCATTTCCTTCGACGTAGAAGACAAGACCGAAGCCCTTAGCCAGGCGCGCACTCTCGCCGTAGAAAGCGCCAGGAAGCAGGCCGAAGCGCTCGCGAAGGCCGCCGGTGTCACGTTGGGCGAAGTGCAATCCATCAGTTTTTACGACAGCGTGCCGTATCCTGGTCTGGTAGGGAAAGGCGGTGGCGGGGCCGATATGGCCGTCAGCGTGCCTGTCTCGGCTGGTCAATTTGAGGTCGTGGTCACAGTCACCATCAACTATCTCTTAAAGTAAGACTCCGGCCGGCCTAGCGAATCCTGTATTTCTCAGCCCGTCTCCAGGAATGCCTGTAACGGGCTGGTTTGCTCGTCAAATTGAGTGCTGCTCCTTACGGCCAAGGAACCTCGAGAGCGCGATAGAAATCAATCCCCATCCAGAGCCAACGCGCGGCATGGCTGGCCAGGCGATGACGATACTCGCTCCAATCACGCCCCTCGACCGGCGACCAGGCAATTTCTGCATAACCGGGCAGGCGCGGGAAAGCCATGTACTCGATCTCATCCAGGGTGGTGATGGTTTCCGTCCAAAGGGGAGCCTCCACGCCGGCAATGTTTTCCTCCCCCACGCCTTCCACCAGAGCTGTCGGTTCCCAGGAGTAAGCCGTCTGGACGGTGATGTAGCCGGCCCAATTCTGCCCCAGTCGCGTATTGAGATCGTACTTCATGTCGAGATAGGCCTTGTCTGCCGGCGACATGATCACCTGCGCTCCCTGACGTATCGCTTCTCGGACGTGACCCTCACCGGGATTCCAGTGCTGAACCAGCGTATCCGGTAGCAATGTCGCCTGTGCAATTTCCTCCCAGCCCACGACTTTCTTACCGTTGACAGCCACGATCGCCTGTGCCTGATTGACAAAGTATTGATAACCCCTGGCGCGCGTCGCATGGGCCTCATCGCCGCCAATATGGATATACTCACCGGGCGTAAGAGCGGCCAACTCGCGGATCACATCCGCCAGCAAGGTATAGGTGATGTCTTTCCCGATGCAAAGGGAACTGAAACCGACCTCAGTGCCGGTATACAGGTCTGGGGCGACAGCATCGCAATTCAACTCCGCATAGGAGGCCAGCGCAGCGTTGACGTGACCGGGCATGTCAATCTCCGGGACAACCGTGACGAAGCGGCTGGCTGCATAGGCTACGATCTCGGAGTACTGCTCCTGGGTGTAGTAACCGCCGCGCGTCCCACCCACTTCCAGGCTACCGCCATAGGTCGCCAGTCGTGGCCAGGACTTGATCTCGATGCGCCAGCCCTGATCGTCCGTCAGATGCAGATGTAAACGATTCATCTTGTAATAGGCAATATAATCAATATACCGCTTGACATCCTCCACCTCGAAGAAGTGACGGGCTACATCCAGCATTGCGCCTCGCCAAGCGAAACGTGGGTAATCGCGAATTTCGCCGGTTGCCATTTCCCAGATTTCCCGTTGCGGATTCGAGCTCTCCACGGCTGGCGGCAACAACTGCCGAATCGTCTGTACACCGTAGAACAAACCGGCCGGCCTGGCGGCGCGCAAGGTCAATCCCTGGGGTGTGATCGAGAGGGTATATCCCTCGCTACCCAACAAGACCTCGGCCGGGTCCAATATCAGGAACATATCCCCTTGTGCGCAAGTTGCCTCGTCTTGCGTAAGTTCGAAAGGGTAACCGGTCGAGGCACGCAAGCGCTCGGCTAGGAATTGACCCACTCCAAGGGCGGCTTCGTCATCGGCGGTCAGGCAGATGCGTGTGGCTTCCGTCAAAAGGAAACGATCATTGCCCGCTTGCAGGAAAGCCGGTTTTGGGATGACAGTGTCCAGGCGGGGCAGAGGCCGGGTCTCCGTCGCTGTCGGAGTCGGCAATCGAAGAGGCAGGAAAGGCAGCCTGCCCCCACATGCCACCAGGATAAGCAGAGGCAACAACCAGGGGAAACCGCGCAGACAAGTCGAGAAGCGCACGCGCAACCTCCTTCCAGAAAAACACCCCGTCGAAGCAGGATGGTTGGATTCAACGACTCTCTTCCAGCCGCCAGTAGAGATTCGTAATGTAGAAGTAATCTGGGCTGGTGAACAGATCCCGCTGGTAAACAGTGAGCGGTTCGCCACCTGCCAAATTGACCTGATACAGATGAAGGGCATAGAGACCCTCGCTCTTCTCGGTCAAGGCCAATAGCACACGATCGCCCTCCGGCGACCATACCAGCCGTGGATTGAGAGAGCCGGCTGCGCCTTCCAGCGTGCCGTAGGCGCGGAGAAGGCCTGTTCGCAAGTCAATGGCGTAATTGCGGAGGCGCAGGGAATTCTCATAGTAATCGCTGTAAGCATCCAGGAGGACAAACAGCATATTACCATCCGGGGAGAAGGCATAGGCGCGCACATCCGGATAGACCATAAATCCGTGCTCCTGGGGAAAATAGAAGACGCGCCGACTGGCCACGCCCCGGTCGGGTTCCTCGAGCAGGAGGTAGCCAATGTGATAGTAATTTTCCGCCGTAGCCGCCGCGGGGTTCAGGTAGGCCACCTTTCTACCATCGGACGAGAAGACCGGCCGCGCAAAATTCTCCAAACGGCGGAGTCCCTCGCCTGTCAACCGGTAAATGCCTGTTGAGCGACAATAATCCTTTGCCTCGCAGGTGCCGCTCTCCAGGTAATACTCGCCCTGTCGCCCAGAAGGGAAAAGGTGGAACGCCCGGCCTGTCTCCGTCTGGATAGGGCGGTTTTGATCCAGGAAAAACACTCCCTGCTCATCGGCCTCCCAATGCGCGCCCTGCCTTCCTAGGAAAAAGAACGAGGAGCTGAGCAGGCGCGTCGATGAATCCGTGCGATTCACTTCATACAGATTGCCACCCTGATTGACCAGCAAGCGGCGTCCGTCCCGGCTAACATCCTGTAAGTCGAAACCGGGCGGTAAAACCCGTACCAATTGTCGCGGCGCATACAGGTACGCATACACACCCTGGGAGGCAATCTGACCGTCATGGGAGGTCATGAGCGCGAAGAAGATACATCCCCCACGGCAATCGAGGGCAGGGACCTGCAAGGCCACTGTCTCACCGTCGCTGCCCGTCACAGCCGGCGTTGGCGTAGGAGCAGAGGCAGAAGCGTTGGCCCCCGCACTGCTCACGCCCTGCCATAACAAGTACAGCGTACGAAGCGCCAGCAGGTTCTTGAGGTTGTATCCGGCCGGGCTGAGGTGAAATCCTTCCCGTTCCGGATCAATGCCACGGTTCGGCAGGTACTGCGCCGCTCGCCAGAAGTTAATCAACGGCACATCGTAATCGCGCGCCACACGCACGATGGCCGGATTGATCACCAACGTCCCGTCCACCGCTTCCGAGGCATCCGCTTTCGTGAGCAAGATCGGAACAGATCCTCGCGCAAGGACGTATTCCACGATTTGGCGCAGGTAGGTTTCGTACCGATTGACCGTCGCGGGGTCAAGCCAGGTTTCCAGGGTGATGAAGACGAAAGCCGGATTGTGCAAGCGATACTCGCAGGTCAGGGGAGTCTCGCCTGGCTTGCAGTAATTGGGATCGGCCTGCATGGGGTTCAGAATGGATGCCGCCGTGAAACCACCTCGCGAAGTGACACTCCAGCGATCGAAAGAGGCCCGGAAATAACGGATCGCCTTCCAAAGATGCGCTTCGTTCTCCGGCGGCTTCTGGTCACCGCGGCCAAACGGCCCCAGAAAGACGTAGGGAATCGACTGGCAATCGCCGATGACAGAGAAATGGGTTGAGTCGCGACCTTGCTCCTGCCCCTGCCGGTAGATCGCGAGCACGCGCTCGGTCATTTCTGGCATGATCGGCGCCTCGCGCCAATCAATTTCGGGCGCATGGGTAGGCTCCACAGTCACCGTAACCACAGGGTCAAGGGTAGCTGTCTTCTGGGCGGGCGCGATCGGCTCGACTGTTGAGGCCGGAACGCCTGGCAAGCCAGTTGGCGAGGGTACAGGGCTGTCCGTCGGCGTGTCCCCCGGCGAAATGGAAACAGGAGCGGCAGTCGAACAAGCCACCAGAAACACGAGTACAAGTACAAGAAAGCAGGGCCTCATCGAACTTCCTGGTAAAAAGGGATGTGGAAACCAAGCGGGCGAGAAAAGGCATCGAGCGGGAAAGGATTCGTCGCCGCGACCATGCCGGTCGCCTGTCCGCCGATGATTATACCACCCCCCTTTCAGGCCAGCCCGTTGTATAATGAGAACATGACCATGCTACGCGCGCTCCTCAAAACGATGCGTCCACGCCAGTGGACAAAAAATGCCTTCCTTTTCGCCGCTCTGGTGTTCGACAGCAAACTGTTCTACGTGGCGGACTTCCTGCGCACTCTGGCCGGCTTTGCGCTTTTCTGCTCGATTTCCAGCGCGGTTTACATCTTCAACGACATCGCCGATGTGGAAGCCGACCGCCAGCACCCGACCAAACGTCATCGCCCGATCGCGGCCGGTGTATTACCCGTTCCGCTGGCATTGACCTTCGGGGTATTGCTCACTGCCCTTTCCCTGGCCTGTGCCTGGCTGCTTGGCTGGCCGTTCACGCTGACCCTGTGCCTCTACCTGGCGCTGATGCTGGCATACTCCAAACTCTTCAAGCATATCCCGATCCTGGATGTGCTCTGCATTGCCGCTGGTTTCGTGTTGCGCGTCCACGCTGGCGTTACCCTCATCGTGGTCGAACGCTTTTCCCCGTGGCTCTACGTCATTATGACTTTGTTGGCGTTGTACCTCGGATTCGGGAAACGTCGCGCCGAACTGGCCCTCCTGGCCAACGATGCTTCTTTTCACCGCAAAGTTTTGGATGGATACACTATTCCTCTGCTCGATCAGTACATCAGCATCATCTCGGCCACTACCATTGTGGCGTATTCCCTCTACACCTTCTTCCGCCCTGAAGCACCGGGAGATCACGCTCTGATGTTGACCATTCCCTTCGTGGTTTATGGCATCTTTCGCTACTTGTATTTGATCCAGGTCGAACATGCTGGCGGTGCTCCGGAAGATATCCTGCTCTCCGACCGCCCATTGCAAATCGCGATTGCGTTATGGGGGCTGGCAGTACTGATTATCTTTTACCTCCTATGACCTCGGCTTCCGCGCCCGGCAAAATTATCTTGTTCGGGGAGCACGCCGTCGTATATGGGCGGCCGGCGCTAGCTGTGCCGGTCACGCAGGTACAGGCCACCGCTACTGTCCGCCCTACACAAGATGGCTTCTGGATTTCGGCGCCTCAAATTCACCTGCGCGCTAGCCTTTCTGAGCTGGGGCCCGAACAGCCTCTGGCCGCGGCCGCGTATCAGGTACTCAACCGGCTAGGAATTACCCGTCCCCCTGCGCTGGAAATCCACATCGAATCCGACATCCCCCTCGCTGCCGGCCTCGGCTCCGGCGCGGCCGTCTCCGTCGCCATCCTCCGCGCTCTGTCCACATTCCTGGGCCAGCCATTCGACGACGAAACAGTCAACGCCCTGGCCTACGAAATCGAAAAACTCCACCACGGGACTCCCTCCGGCATTGACAACACTGTTGTGACTTACCGTCAACCGGTATACTTCGTCAAAGGCCAGGCTGTGGAACGCCTGCGCGTCGGTGCACCGTTTACGATTGTCATCGGGGATAGCGGCATACCTGCACCCACCAGGGAATCCGTCCGCGCGGTGCGTCAACTCTGGGAAAGTGACCCAGCTCGCTGGAATCGGGTTTTCGACTCCATTGGCGATCTTGTCCAGAGTGCACGACGCGCCATAGAACAGGGCGCGATCGCCGCGCTGGGATCGTTGATGGACAGCAATCATGCTCTCCTGCGCGAGTTAACGGTCTCCAGCCCGGAATTGGACCGTCTGGTGGAGGCGGCGCGGGCAAGCGGCGCCTGGGGCGCCAAATTGTCTGGCGGCGGTCGTGGGGGCAACATAATCGCTCTTGTCTCAGCTGAGAAACAGGGAAATGTTCAGCAGGCACTACAACAAGCCGGCGCAAGGCGGGTGATCACCACCCAAATCGAGCCACTTTCCCCTAATAGTCTGTTGTGCTCTGGAAAAGGAGAATCGCCGTGAAACTGAAAATTCTTTGGCTTGGATTGTTCCTTTGTCTGCTTCTTCCATTCCCCCGCTTGGGGCACACGATCAATACCCATACTTCCCCTCAAACCATCCTCGACCAGGACGCCGTTTTCTTCGGTTCACAGGTTACGCTGGAGGGAATCGTAAACGGCAACGTCCTGATTGTTGGCGATCAGGTCCAGGTCAACGGGACGGTAAATGGCAGCCTTGTCCTGATCGGGCAAAACGTTTTCCTGAACGGTCAGGTCAGCGGCAGTACGTATGCGCTGGCCTTGAGCCTCGAACTGGACGAGCGGGCATCCCTGGAGCGCGACCTCTACGTCGCGACCGTCAGCCTGACCAGTGCGAACGGATCGCGAATCGGACGCGACCTTTTCGCGCTTGGCCTGGACGCTGGACTCAACGGCCAGGTTGGACGTGCGCTCCACACGATTCTCGGCCCCATTCAACTCTACAACGCTCTCATGCGTCTGCTAGGGCTGGAAGAATTTACCATCCGCCTGCGCATCGAAACTTCTACTGCTCCCCCCTATGTCCACGGCTGGCAACTAGCGGCGGCAGAACCAGGCTTGGGGCTTGGCCTGTTCCCGCTCGGCTTCTGGAACACAGCCACACCGTTCGATTGGAATAGTTGGTTGCTCGCCCGTCTGCGTCTCTGGTTAACACTGGCCGCCTTTGCCTTGCTGATGCTCTGGTTGCTTCAACCCACTCTGGAAGCCAGCAGTCAGCGAGTGCGTCTCAACCCCTGGCGAACGTTGGGAACAGGCATGTTGATTCTCCTCGCGATTCTGAACGCCTTCGTACTCCTGATCGCCCTTTACGCCCTCTTCTTCGCCCTGGGGCTAGGACTTGTATATCTCGGCATCTGGCAGATCGCCGTCGCGCTCTGGATTCTGACGTTCTGTGCACTGCTGGCGTTGATCGTGGCGTTGTGGCTGTTTGTGCTCTACGGTGCGAAAGTGATCGCCTGTTACGTCTTACTTCCCCGGCTTTTCTCCAGGGCAGGCATCCCTGCCCGCTTCGGATGGCTCGCTCTGGCCATGTTCGGTGGCACGTTGGTTTACACTCTGCTGCGCGGCATCCCCTATCTTGGTGCTCTTCTAGACATCCTGGTTACGGCTTTAGGGGCGGGCGCGCTTTGGATGGCCTGGCGACACCGCAAACGAACAGCTCGTCCTCGCCGTCGGAAAGAAAGGACAATAGAAACCATTGCTGTACAATAAGTGAATCGTGCGCCGCACCCAGCAAACGTACCAGACATATTCTGATGGTATAATCCAGCCTATGAGTCCGGAGCCTGCCTCTTCCACCCAAATCTGCCCGGTCTGCGGGACACGCTTGGCCGGAGACGCAAGGCGCTGCGTCGTCTGCGGCAGCGAACTAACTCCCCAGGCCAAAACCAAAGCGGAACGTCCGATTCGCGGCAGTCAGATGCCGGTCATCCAACTTAGCCTGCCGCTCGCGCTGCTTCTCTTATTAGTCATGCTAGCCTTAGGTGCAGGCAGTGTATATTTTGGCCTGAAAGGAGCAGGACTGGTGCAAGAACCAACCCCGCAGGCCAGTCCTACCCCGACTGCCACTATCACCCCCACCCCTACTGTCACTCCTACCCCCACCGAAACACTTACTCCTACGCCTCTGCCTCCTATTGAATATACAGTCAAGGCGGGCGATTTCTGCTCCACAATTGCCTACACCTTCCAGGTTTCGGTCACCAGCATTATCACCCTGAACAATCTGGATGCCCAATGTACTCTGCGCGTGGGTCAGAAACTGTTGATTCCGCAACCGACACCAACACCGCTGCCGCCGCCCACCGCCACTCTGGAACCGGCAGAGGCCACCCGCGCTGCTTGCCTGCAAGTCAAGTACACTGTTCAGGCGAATGATACTCTGAGCACCATCGCAGCCAACTACGCGGTGAGTATGGATGCTATCAAAGAATGGAACGGTTTGACTTCCGATAATGTCTGGACGGATCAGGTGCTGTACATTCCACTCTGCATGCGCGCCGCAACACCCGGCCCCTCACCAACCCCCACAACACCGCCACCCTACCCCGCCCCCAACCTACTGCTACCAGCCGACGGCGCGCCATTCACGTTGGCGGATAACGCCGTCTCTCTCCAGTGGGCCTCGGTTGGCATCCTGCGCGAGAACGAACGCTACATGGTTGTGGTGGAAGACGTCACCGCCGGTAGCGGACGTACGATCACCGATTACGTCCTGGATACCAAATATCTGGTGCCGCCTTCCTTCCGGCCTCAAGACGTTTGGCCGCACGTCATGCGCTGGTGGGTAGTCGTTGTCCGGCAGACCGGTGCAGATAGCAATGGCAATCCCATTTACAGCCTGGCCGGCGCGCCCAGTGAAACCCGCACCTTCATCTGGTGGAGCGGCGTGGTGGCAACCCCCACACCGACGAAATAACCGCCTCACCAAACGAACAACCTTCCAACTGCCTGGCCTGTCCCAATAGTCAGGCAGTTTTTGTTCATAAAACTCGCGAGGATTTGCAGTAGAATTGATACAAACGTTCTATTGTGCCTGACAATCACTGGAAGCAATCGTGCCGTTCGAGAGGCTTGCCAATGAGCATCAATTTCCAACAGGTCTATCAACAGATTCGCACCATTGGGCAGACAACCATAGCACATCAAGAACACCTGGTAAGACTGCGTGAGCGCGCTCTTGAGCTACTCCAACAGTACGCCAGGCAGAAAGAGAGCCTGTGTGCCAAAGTAGCCCGCGCGACCTCTTTCGACCCTACTCTGCGCTGTGCCCTCCCTCTCACCGATCGCCTGGATGTCTGTTATCCCCCTCCCCCAACGAGCGAAGCGCTCATCCTGATCGCCGCCGACGGTTCGCAGATCACACCCGACCGCCATGCCCAGGTGCTTTACTCCCTGCTGAACATCGGCGCTATCTGTCTCGAAACCAATTCCGGCCGACCACCACAAGTTTTTATTGAAAGCATTCTCCAGTATGATGAGGAATTGTACGACGAAAATGGCCTGGTAAACGCGGAAATCCTAGAGCAGCAGCGCGACCTGGCTGAGCGTCGCAAGTTGCTTGAGTTAACCCAGGATATTCAACACAAGCAAGGGAAGACCGCTCCCATCCTCGCCCTGACCGAAGGTCCCGTAGAACTCTGGGGTGCCAGAGACCGGAGCAGCAAAGAATACCTGTCGAACCTGGAAGCCCACCTGGCGATTCTGAGCCAATTGCAGGAGCGCGGAGTAATCGTCGCTGGCTATGTGGATAAACCCGGCGCTGACCTGCTTGTGCGCTTGCTGGAAATCGCCACGCTCGAGGAGGAGGCCATGAGCGAGATCCGCCAGTATTGCCCCCTACGCGGCGTCACGGATCGCTGGTTGGTGAGCCAGTTCCTGCCAGCCGGTTATCGCTCGGCTGTGTTCGGCCTGCAATCGGTCTCCCGTGCCCGCTACACCGGCGCGCTAGCCTTGCATTTCTTCTACCTCAACGTCGGCGATGCACAGCACCCCTATCTGGCACGCGTGGAAGTACCCCGTTGGGTTGCCGAAAACCCGGCACAACTGGATTTGTTGCACGCTACTCTGTTGGAGCAATGCCGCATGATGGGCTGTCGCCCTTACCCTTACCTGTTGCATCGCGCTCACGAAACGGCCGTCGTGAACTTCGAGGAGAAACAACAAATCGAGCAGTTGCTAATCCTTGAATTACGCCGCGCCGGGCGCGAGGTGGCAGGAACATCCCACAAACAATCCGCCAAGGACCTACCGAGGCATTGAGAATACGTCTGTTACGCTGGATTCGCTTACCATCGGAGGCAAGATGAATTCCTTTCAAATTGGCTATCTCCTGCGCTCCAGCACCACTGGCTTTACGGTCGGTTGCTCGGTCGCGCAACTGGACCTGCCGGCCTTTGGTACGTTGGTGCGCGCCCCGCTGGAAGACGGCTACCAGGTCTACGGCCTGATTTACGATATTCACATTGACGATGATGGTCTGGTGCGCCAACTGGTGACAGCCGGCAACGTCAGCGAGGAAGTCATACGCGATAACCGCGAACGGCGCATCGTGCCGGTTGAGATGTCGGCATTGGCCGTAGGATATGAGGAAGATGGTAGTATCCGTCACCTGCTTCCGCCCCGTCCGCCGTTAAGCCTGGATGTGATTCACCTGTGCACGCCGGAGGAAATCGCTCGCTTTGTCGCGGCCGGACGCTTCGGTTACTTCCGCCTGATCCTGCGCGCCCAAGACGCTCCGCTTGGCGAGTTGTTGGCCGCCCATCTCCTGGATGTCCAGCGCAAGACAAACCGTTCGGATTGGGTCGAGAGTGCGGCGCGTGAGTTGATTGTATTGCTGCGCGATGATTACTCCACCCTGATGTCGGTGCTCGGCGCACTGGCAGAAGTCATTGCCTGACGAGGCGGCCGTTTGGGTCCACGCTTCGTTTCTTTAACCTTCAACTCGAGTTTAGACAAACGATTGTTCCCTGACGTGGGGTCAGGGTCGTGAATTGCACCTTACCAATCGAAAATCAAGCGGTTTGTGCGCT